>Ga0210408_10000402_pt1 | contig 57345 bp, 55 predicted proteins | sample IncBWH4MmetaG_FD_155471 | JGI IMG/M metagenome (GOLD analysis project Ga0210408, IMG submission 155471) | Forest soil microbial communities from Barre Woods Harvard Forest LTER site, Petersham, Massachusetts, United States - Inc-BW-H-4-M | ecosystem: Environmental > Terrestrial > Soil >... | reverse complement strand
CGCGTTCCAATACCGCTTGTTCCGGAAGTTGTGGCCCGAAGTCGAGCTGAACTCGACATTTTTTCAGGATGGAAAGAACGATGGCCGGAAGCAGAACTTCGTCACTCCAGGGCTGGTCGTGGGACGGCTTCATTTCTGGGGAAGAGTTGGCTTTACGGTTGGCGGCGGATACCAGATCGCCACCACTCGCTTCCACACCTCCAACCACAACGCAATACTGTCCGTACGCTTTCCGTTCTAGCGAAAACTGCATCTAAGTAATGTGAGGCGGAGGCGCGAGGATAGGCTCGCACTTTCGTTGCTCATACAGCGCATTACCCAAAGGTTTCAACTGGAGCAGACGCTCAAGTTGCTATACTGGTGGACTCAGTACTGAACATGGGCCTCTCGATCTGGCACAGACCCGATACAAACTCGGCCTGAGTTCGATTGTCGAATTGAGTCAAGCGCAGCTGCAGCAGACCCAGGCGAAATCGGCAACGCCCAGGCGGGATATGAGTATTGCCTGGCGTTGTCGGCGCTGCGCTATCAAACCACTGGACTCTGACTTGTACCGGCAGCAGGCCCGGTTCGCGCGCAACATCAAAAGCGGCAACTAGCTCAGGTTATTATTATGAAATGTGACTGAAAAGCCAGACATACACCCTAGGACACCGCCTCGAAAGAGTCTTCTCCGATCCTTTGTTCGATGGCTTGCCATCGGCGTGGTGCTTGTTTGGTCGCTTGCGGCGCTGATGCTTCTGGCCGCTCGGTGGATCGACCCACCGTCGACCGCGGTACACATCCAGCGCCACTTGCAGGCCTGGACTCACCATACGCTGTATCGCGAGCGCTACAAATTCATTCCTCTCAGCCAAATCTCGCTCGATCTCCAGCACGCTGTAATCGCCGCGGAGGACGCGCGCTTCTACCAGCACCATGGGTTCGATTGGCACGAGATCCAAATCGCTGCGGAAGACGATTTGGAAGGTGATCGCTTTCGCGGAGCTTCAACCATTACGCAGCAACTTGTAAAGAACCTATTTTTCGGAACGGGCCGCTCTGTCCTCCGTAAAGGAGCGGAGTTCACACTGGTACCGGTGGCCGAATTAGTCCTCGGCAAGCGGCGCATTCTAGAGATCTACCTCAACGTGGTCGAATGGGGCCCCGGTATTTATGGCGCAGAGTCTGCATGTCGTTACTACGATGGAACCGCGGCTCGGAATGTCGGCCGGGAACAGGCGGCGCGGCTCGCCGCGATTCTACCGGCTCCCTTGAAGCGACGGCCCGAGCGCATGAATAACTACAGCGTGCTTATCCTTGACCGGATGCGCCAAATGGGTTGGTAATCGCGAGCAGGTTCTTTGCCACAAGTGCCACCAAAGTAAACGGCACGCAAAAAGTTTGAAGAGTTCTATCCGCTTGAAAATTGAGGGGAGTTGGTGGACCTGGTCGGGATCGAACCGACGACCTCTTCCATGCCATGGAAGCGCTTGACCCAGAGCGGCCTGCCCAGGATAAATTCCGGCGCCGTTGCGAGATATTTGCGATCACCAATGGTGATCCAACCCTTTTTCGGAATCGCTGCTGTGTATTTCGGAAAAAGGGGGCCGTAGAATAACCCCAACGGGTCAATCAGGCCAAGGGGGTTGTTGATCACATATGCATAGCGGGTTCAGCAGTGCAAAATCGAACAGGGGCGGTTGTGCGGGGCATATCCTTGGGTTTTCAGAAGTCACTTCTCGTGTCATCCTGGCGCTGGAGAAACAGCAGAGTGTGGGTGCGCAGCGGTGCGAGTGGCGCTCGACTAGATATTCTGAAGAACTGGAAAGGGAGACTACTGATCGGCTGCAAATCGCGCATTCGCTCAACCATGGTCCGGGTTATTACGAAATTCGGCACACTTTGGCACACATCATTGTCAACAATCTTCGGGCTTCACGAACAAACTGCGGATGTTGTCCCATTGAATCCACTGGAAGGAATCCAATCAACGGAAACGCTATTTCGGAATCAGATACGATCCAGGGATGCTCTCATCGAGGGTTGCCAAGACCGCAGCATTTGCTGTCGCAAGCTTGCTTAAATGGCCATCGGTAATTTGCTTAGGGGCTTTGACCCAAGCAGGCAGATGAGAAACATCGTGTTCATCCGCGATGAACTTGAGAGGAGAAGTACGTGCCTCCTTCAGGCGCAGCAACAATGTGCGCGCCTGAGTCACGGTAAATCCGTAGGCCGGGGCTTGGGCTAGCACGCGTACAAACCCAAGCTCGGTGATTGAGCAACTCGCCAGGTTCAGCGAATCCTGAGATTGCACCCAAGCAGCAAGACGATCATGAAATTCATGGTTAATGAAGCCCAAAGCGACCAGAGCATTCACATCGAGCAGATAGATCACGGGAAGTTTACCAGAATTTCTTCAACTTCCTTACTGCTCATCGTGGGTGCGTTCGGTCCCGCACTTAAAGCGGGCAGTCCAGTGACAGGGTCAGTTACCATTTTTGTTCTGTGCGGACGTTTTCTGCGAGGCGTCAGCACAATTCGTCCATCCTCGATATTGGCGTCCAGAGGATCACCCGGCCGAATATCGAGCCGGCGGCGAAGCGGCCCTGGAAGAACAACTTGTCCCTTAGTCGACACTTTGGTTTGCATGGTAAGACGATCTTACCATAATCGCAGGTCTTTCGCAGCCGGGGTGGGGCCAGACGTTCCTGTTGACTGTAGGGACCTTTTGCTACTTTTGGCCACTTCTTGCGACTGAGCGAACACGGTTTGGATCACGTAAGTGGTTGCAAACAGTACCTAAAAGCAACATGCGGTAATCAGTCTTGGTGGGCATTCCAAGTTCCTAAGTCTCATATGTCAAGATTCAGTGACAGCTCGGGAAAGAGTTGGTGTTACCCATCGCTGGTTCGACTGCCAGCGGGGTCCTCTCCACATCAGCTACACCCACACCGGATCGCCACTGGTCACGACACCGATACAATAAGGCCAGTAGTCCCGGCGCGACATTCCCGATCGGTATGGATACTGGAGAACCTATCATACATCTTGTAGCCGACAACCACGCGGAAGCGGGCGTAGCCACACTCCCTCAGCTTCTTGACCACCACGGGCAACATTTCTTGAGGGACGCGCGCTTTTCGTAATCCTTGAATGTCCGAGCGTAGAGGCTCATCGATGAAAGTATCGGAGCCTTCGGAGGATCGGGTGATAAGCGATCCTCCAAAGCGAGCTCTCTTTGTTGTGATAACAACTCCTACCACGACCTCGGCGTAGCGGTTTGATTATTCGCACTCGCGGGGAAGCCTCTCCGCGAGATCCAGAACGACAGACTTAAGATCTGATCCCCCCACCGACTCAGCTCTTGCCCACTTTTGGGTTTGAGTTTGAAATTTGGTTGCTGAGAGTTGATCCGGTTGACGCCAAATGACGCCAAGTTGAAAAGGGGAGCATCTGTAAGTGATTGAAAAGTTGGTGGACCTGGTCGGGATCGAACCGACGACCTCTTCCATGCCATGGAACTCACAAAATCGTATCTTGCTGACGGTAAAGGCTTTAACAGTCGGACGAGTCGGCCAGAACCGCTAAAATCGGCGCGTTTTGACACCAAATCTGACACCAAATTGGGCCGGGGGCTGATAGTGGCGGATCAAGCCCTCTTCTTTTCACGTGGTGGGGTCGAAGACTGTAAGTGTGTAAAGCAGCTTTCAATCCCGCACGGTTTAAGAACTCTCGTGGTGGGGCGGTGAAGCCGCTTCGCTCATCACTACTTTTTATCGAGATATTCGCCGGGAACATCATCTTGCGGCACCTCATGGGTACGAACCTCTTTCTCGTCAGTGTCACCGGCGTCTTCCACGCCCATTACTGCGTCGGCCTCGAACGCGTTTCCTTCCTCGATCAACTCGCCCACACTCTCCGAATCCGCACCTTCGATGTTGGACAATCCCTGCAAATCTCCTGATTGCGTCCCCGATCTCGCTCTGAATCCTTCGAGTGCAAATGCCTCCGTATTCACGCTCTGTTTCTTCCCCTGAACTCGTTTCTTAAGCGTGCCCGCCGTCTTGGCACGGGTTGTCTTCTTGCCGAGGGCCTTCGTTTTCAGTACCACCTTTTTCAAAACGGCCTTTTTCTTCGCCAACTTCTTCTTTGGGGTTTCCCTCTTTTTGGCCAGCTTCTTTTTAGCCGTCTCCCTCATCGGCTTGCCTTTCTTCCCGGCAGTTCTCTTCGGCTTCGTGTACTTTTTCTTAGCTTTCTTTTTGACCATACGCGCAGTCTACCACCGGCATACGGATGACCCAAGAAACCGAGCCAGATCCATCGCGAAGACACCCCACAGGACAGTCCTTGTTCCACAGGGCGTCACCTGACGAAATGAAATCTACGGAGAATCCTGAGCGCAGAGTCGCAGGGATCAGCTACACCACCGACCTCCGGATTGTCGGCAATCCAGAAACGATCCCAGCGGCTTGCGGGCTTTCTTCTTGGCAACTGAACGAACGGATAACTGTTGTAACTGGGCCCATCGGTTATATCCTCATCGTTTAGTACGAATACCTGAGCGCAATCCGTCAGATTGTCGATTTCTGGTTTGAGAGTTTCAAAATGGAGCACATGACTCATGAAGGCCACGGACAAGCGGCTGACCCACATGCCGGCATGAAAATGTCTGGTGCCCACGGAAGCCATGATCGCCATGCCGGACACTCCGTCGCTATGTTTCGCGATAAGTTTTGGCTTAGCTTCGCTCTCACGATTCCGGTGGTCATCTGGTCGACGGACGTCCAACACTGGCTCGGGTACACAGCGCCTTCCTTCCCTGGCTCGAAATTTGTTCCCGCTATCCTTGGAACGGTCGTCTTTGTTTATGGCGGACTAGTCTTCATCCGTGGGGCATGGGGCGAACTTGCCGACCGCAAGCCCGGCATGATGACTCTGATCAGCCTGGCGATCATAGTCGCCTTCGGGACGTCGCTCGCAGCAACATTCGGCCTCTTCGAGATTGAAGTCTGGTGGGAAGTCGCATCTTTGATCACCATCATGGTCCTCGGCCATTGGCTGGAAATGCGAGCCATTTCCCAGGCTCGCGGCGCGCTCGATGCCCTCGCCGCGCTGCTCCCGGACACTGCCGAACGTGTAAGCGGTGCGGACACTCAGAACGTTTCACTCTCTGAGTTGCGCGTCGGCGACGTTGTCCTTGTCCGGCCCGGAGCCCGGGTTCCGGCCGATGGCACAGTCGCCGAGGGGTCCGCCGATGTTGACGAGTCGATGATTACCGGCGAATCTCGGACAGTCTCGAAGGGGCCGGGCGGTAAGGTCATTGCTGGAACGGTCGCCAGTGGCGGGAGCCTTCGAGTCCGCATTACGGCAGTCGGCGAGCAGACCGCCCTGTCCGGCATCATGCGGCTCGTTGTTGCTGCACAGGCTTCTGGATCTCGCACGCAAGCTCTTGCCGACCGTGCGGCAGCAATTCTTTTCTACGTGGCGGTCGCGTCTGGAGCAATTACTTTCGCCTATTGGTGGCTTTCCGGGGACAAAGAACATGCCCTGATCAGGACGGCAACGGTCCTAATCATCGCCTGCCCACACGCCCTGGGACTGGCCATTCCGCTCGTGATTGCGATTTCGACATCGCTCGGGGCCCAGAACGGTCTCCTCGTCAAGGACAGACTCGCCCTCGAACGCGCCCGCAATTTGGACATGGTAATTTTCGATAAGACTGGAACGCTTACACGAGGGACGCCCGCACTGTCGGGAGTCGCGGCGGCGCCGGGCATCAACGAGAGTGATTTGCTTGCCCAGGCTGCGGCGGTCGAGGCCAACTCCGAACACCCACTAGCGAAGGCGATCATAGCCGAAGCCAAGAGCCGAAATCTCCCGACGTTGCAAGCCTCCAACTTCGAAGCGCTAGCTGGTCGAGGTGCTCAGGCAAAAGTAAACGGCAAGAGCGTCATTATCGGGGGGCCGCGTCTGTTGAGCGAGGGTCAGGTGACGGTACCGCCGGAAATTGAAAAGTTAGCGGCCGCCTGGGCGTCCGAGGGAAAAACGGTTCTCTATGCCGTCGCGGACGCGCGACTGCTCGGCGCCTTTGCCGTCGAAGATGAGATTCGACCCGAATCGAAGGATGCGGTCACGGAACTTCACCGGCTCGGTATCCGGGTCGCGATGATCAGCGGAGACTCGAAGACGGTTGCCGATTCGGTCGCCCGACGAATTGGCATAGATGAGGTCGCAGCCGAGGTTCTCCCCGCCGATAAGGCATCCGCAGTGAAGCGCTTTCAATCGGGTGGCAAGAGGGTTGCGATGGTTGGGGACGGCGTGAACGACGCTCCTGCGCTGGCGACCGCAGACGTTGGAATCGCGATTGGCGCGGGCACCGATGTCGCGATTGAGTCGGCGGGAATCGTGCTTGTGCGTAGCGATCCGCGCGATGTGGTGGGAGCGATCAAACTGTCTCGGGCAACCTACCGAAAGATGATTCAAAATCTCGTTTGGGCGACCGCCTATAACCTTGTTGCCATCCCGGTCGCGGCGGGCATTTTGGTTCGATGGGGACTCGATCTGCCTATGAGCGTTGGTGCAGTCGCAATGAGCCTCTCCACTATCATTGTGGCTGCGAACGCACAGTTGCTTCGCCGGCTGAAACTGCAGCCCGCGGTGCGATAGAACAATGGTTCAGCTGAGGCATGAGCTTGAATTGGGAGTGGAAATGAGAGAGCAACTGTAACCAATCGCGCGGTTGTGACGAACTAATGGATATACGGTCGAGTGAACCTGATCTTCGCGCCCTGATGATCTCGGGGCTGGACGGCGATTCCGCCGCGCATCGGGCGTTGCTCGAAAGGCTGAGCGGCCAATTGCGGGCCTATTTCAAAGGGCAGCTCAATCGTGTTGGCAGAGGTCCGGTGGAGGCGGAAGATCTGGTACAGGAAGCTTTGATCGCGATCCACACGCGCCGTCATACCTATGACCGTGCCCAGCTCTTCACTCCGTGGGTATATGGCATCGCGCGCTACAAATTTCTGGATTACCTGCGCCGAACGAAAGTGTCGGCGGCTGACGTACCGATTGACGAGGCGCAGGACCTAGCGGTTCAAGACGACAGTGCGCAGGTCGAGAGCAGCTTGGATCTGAAAAGACTTTTGGCTGAGCTCTCTCCCAAGGCCAGACAGGCCATTCAATACGTAAAGCTGGATGGGCTAAGCGTAAGCGAAGCGGCGGCTCGATCGGGAATGTCGGAATCGGCAGTGAAAGTATCGGTGCATCGGGGCTTGAAAGCACTGGCGCGCCTAATCGGTGAAGAGAAGCCATTATGAAAACCGACCAACTGATCGACATGCTCAGCACAAACGTGGAGCCTGTCCAGCAAGGACGGGTCAGGAAAACGTTGGTTGGGGCCCTTGTCGTGGGCGGGGCAGCCGCCTTTTGCTTGATGCTGACAACCGTTGGTCTCCGGACTGGGGTTACGGATGGCTTCCTTCCCGGCTACCTGACCCTAAAGCTTCTGTTTACGCTAAGCCTGATTGGAGTGGGGGCGGCCTTGCTGGAAAGGTTGATGCGCCCTGGCCAGGATGGGCGAAAACTCTTCGCGTTTCTGTTTCTTCCTTTCTTCATTGTTGTATGTGCAGGCGTTGCTTCGCTGGTATTTGGGCAGCCGATGGCATGGGGTCGCATGATGTTCGGAATGCATTGGGCGACCTGCCTGCTTTGCATTCCGCTCTTTGCTGTCGTTCCATTTGCGGCGTTGATCTGGGCTTTGCGCAAAGGAGCACCCACGAATTTGAGGCAAGCCGGGGCCATCGCGGGACTTGTCGCCGGGGCATTAGGCGCAACAGCCTATGCGTTTCACTGCCCGGACGACTCCGTGCCGTTCATCGCAATCTGGTACGGTACGCTGGTTGCGTTCTGTGGGGTGATTGGCGCGATCCTGGGTCCCCGGCTTTTGCGGTGGTAAGGGGCTTAGCTCGGTCAGTAGTAGATCGCAATTCTTTTTTGGCTGACTGTAACCATTCGCAGGTTGGCTACGAACTCATCAATAGAGGCCGGATCAGGGACGACTTGAAACCCTTCTTGATCGGTTGCCTCTAACGATTGTCAGGACTAGACTTATGGGTGTGAGACTTGCAATCAAAGTCGGCGTTTCCGCTGTGGCGCTGATGCTGGCGGCGCTGCCGGTGGCGGCGTGCGTACTGCCGGGTGCCGGAATGACGTCGGCCGAGCGCGAGTGTTGCAAGAAGATGGCGGAACAGTGCGGGGACATGGGGATGGCAAAATCCCATCCTTGCTGTCAGCCGACAACCACGTCACTCGATTTTCATGCCCTGAAGGCCCCTTCTTCTTCGCAGGACCATTTGAGTCTCGTGGTTCTTCAGGGACTACCGATCTCGATCCAAGCCATCACGTGCCTTTCGCCGACGCCGATCGCGTTTCGCGTTTCCTATACGCATAGCCCACCAGGGTTAGAGTCTCTAACCACAACCGTCCTAAGAATCTGATCGTCTTTCCTCTGAACTACTAGCGCACTCGTGCGTCCGCACGTTCGTGCGCTTACAAACTTGTGTTTGTGATCCGGAGGAAAGATGCAATCCCCTCATTTGTCCCGAAGTGTCTTCGGGTGCGCTCGTATTTCGTTCATTACCGCGGCTTTGTTCGTTGGAACTCTTGCACTCGCCGGCAATGTCGGTGCTGAAGAGCCAACAAGTTCGCAGAGGCCGATTCCTGAATCTCCCGCCATGGCGGAGCACAACGCCGCGCCAACGTCTCTGCGTGAGCTGATACAAGAGGCAGAGCAGAAGAACCCGTCGATTGCGGCCTCGCTTCACGCGTGGCAGGCCGCACGAAACGTTCCCAAGCAGGCTTCTGCGCTACCCGAGACGCAACTCTCGGTGCAGCAGTTCAGCGTGGGTAGCCCACGACCATTCGCCGGCTACAGCAACAGCGATTTCGCCTACATCGGGTTTGGCGCGTCGCAAGACATTCCCTACCCGGGCAAACGGCAGTTGCGCGCCAGCATCGCCGAACGCGAAGCGGACGCCATGGAAGCACAGGCCGATTCAATGCGCCGAACGGTCGTGGGAAATCTCAAGATGGTCTACTTCCGCCTGGCCTACATTCAGCAAACGCTCGGCGTCCTGCAGAGAAGTGACGCACTGCTGACTCAGGTACAGGAGGCGGCTGAGGCACGCTACCGCGTAGGCCAGGGCAATCAGCAGGATGTGCTGAAAGCTCAGTTGCAGCACACGAAGATTCTTCAGGAAATCGCGCACCACCATCAGGAACAGGGACTCCTGGAAGCCCAGATCAAGCAGGTCTTGGGACGCCCGCAGGAGTCCGCGGACGTCATTGCCGAGACCCTCACGCTGAGAGCTCTGCCGTACGCCGCAGCCGAACTCTTGCAGAAAGCGCTTGAGCAGAGTCCGGATGTGCACTCAAAGCAGGCCTCCATTCGGCAGCAGGAAACCCAAGTCGAGCTGGCGCACAAAGAGTTTCGTCCGGACTTCAATGTTGGCTACACATACGAGCACAATGCGAGTCAATTCAAGGACTACTACATGGCGAGCTTTAGTGTGCGCTTGCCGAACCGGGGCCGCCAACGCGCGGCCTTAGCCGAAGCGGAACAGAACCAGGAGCGAGCGCGGCAAGAGCTGGACGCTGAATCGCAGCGCGTGCTTTCGGAGGTGCAGCAACAGTATGTGCGCGCCAAAACTTCGGAGGAGCGACTGAAGATCTACAGCGACGGTCTCGTCCCGCAATCGGAAGCTACCTTTCAATCGGCTCTGTCTGCCTATCAATCAAACCGCCAAGACTTCGAGAGCCTGCTTTCCGGGTTCCTCGATGTTCTAAACCTCGATTTGGAATACCGCAATGAACTGGTGGAGCACGAATCGGCACTGGCTGAACTAGAGCGCCTTGCTGGGGTGGATGTGCCATGAACGAGCGCAACTTAAGAACGAACGCAAACGAGGGATCAGACATGCTCCGCACAGAACATAGCAATTATCGCCGCGCGTTTTGGATTGCACTGACTACAACCGTTGTGTTCGCGATTGTGGCGTCAGTCTTATGGTGGCGTTTAAACCATACCGGAACTGCGCTGCAGCCTGGCGCCACTTCTGCAAGCGAGTCGATGGACGCGATGGCACAAACTTCATCGGCAAACGCCTCGGGCTCCGAGCCAAGAACAACAAACGACTCTCAGGCCGGCAATATGCAGGAGACGCCGCTTGCCGCCTTCCAACTCACGCCGCAGCGAATGCAGAGCATCGGTGTTGTGCTTGGGAAGGTTGAGTCCAAGCCGGTCAACACCGAGCTTCGTTTCTACGGCAATGTGCAGGTTGATGAGCGGCGGCAGGCCTATGTACAAACCCGATTCGCTGGATGGATTCGCAAAGTCTATGCGGACGCTACAGGCAATTTCATTGGCAAAGGTCAGCCCTTGTTCACGATCTACAGTCCTGATCTGGTATCGACTGAACATGAATACTTGCTGGCCAAGAAGAACTCCGAGTCTTTGCAGCAGAGCAAAGTGAGCGGGGTGGCCTCGGGTGCGTCTTCTCTCTTCAGTGCTGCCAAAGAGCGACTTCTGCAATGGGAAGTGTCCCCTGTCGAAATCGAGAAGCTGGATCAAGGAGGAAAGGTGATTACCGATCTGACAGTCAATTCTCCCGTCTCGGGTTACATCACGCAGAAAAACGCGCTGCCCAATATGTATGTGCAGCCCGAAACCATGCTGTACACCGTGGCTGACCTTTCTGATGTTTGGGTCCTCGCCCAGGTATTCCAAAGCGATGCAGGCAAGATCAAGCCAGGTGATCTCGCGGAGGTCACGGTCGATGCGTATCCGGGGCGAGTCTTCAACGGACGGGTCGATTACATCCTTCCCCAGCTGGACGTGAGCACGCGCACGCTGCCGGTGCGATTGGTGTTTGCGAATCCTGGTCTGAAGTTGAGGCCCGGAATGTACGTCAATGTTCGCGCCAAGCTCCCGATGGGACGGCAGTTGGTCGTCCCGGCGAGTGCAGCTTTTCATTCCGGGACTAAGAACTTGCTGTTCGTCTTTGGCGGCGACGGCAACATCGAACCGCGCGAAGTGGAATTGGGGCCTCAAGTCGGCGATGAACTGGTGGTCACGAAGGGCATCAAGGCACAAGAACAAATCGTCACTTCGGCAAACTTCTTGATTGATTCCGAGGCCCAATTGCAAGCGGCTGCGGGCGCGTTTATTCCTCCGCCTCCCGGCGCTGGTCAGGCGGCTTCGATGAATGCTCCAGCGGAACAACAAGCGAACGTGGAATTGACGACCGATCCCGATCCTCCGCACAAGGGCAGCAACATCGTTCGCGTGAAACTGGCAGGAAACGACGGTCAGCCAATCGCTGGCGCAAACGTGACGGTGACCTTCTTCATGGCCGCAATGCCGGCAATGGGAATGGCCTCAATGAAAACCGTGATGAATGCCAGCGACAAAGGCGGTGGCGCGTATGAAGGCAAAGGCGATCTCGGTTCCGGTGGCACTTGGCAGGTCACGGTCAGGGCGCAACAAAACGGGCAAACGATTATCAACAAGCAGCTCACGCTCAATGCCACAGGAGGTATGTAATCGTGATCTCGCGAATCATCGAGTGGTGCGCGCACAATCGCTTCCTGGTCTTCACTGGCGTACTTCTGCTTACGCTGGCTGGAATCTGGTCCATGGGCCATGTTCCGCTGGACGCCCTGCCGGACATTTCAGACGTGCAGGTAATTATTCACACCAACTGGGAAGGTGAACCGCCCAACATCATTGAAGATCAAGTCACCTACCCCATTGTCACTGCCCTCTTGGCTGCGCCGAAGGTGAAAGCGGTACGCGCGCAGACGATGTTCAATGACTCGTACGTCTTCGTTGTCTTCGAAGACGGGACGGATATTTATTGGGCACGTTCTCGGGTCGTGGAGTATCTGCAGACGATTGCCGGCCGCCTTCCGGCCAATGTGCATCCTGCGATCGGCCCGGACGCGACCGGTGCGGGTTGGGTCTATGAATATGTGCTCGTCGATCACAGTCACAAGCAGAGCCTCGCCGATCTTCGGAGCATTCAGGATTGGCACCTGCGCTACCAGTTGGCGACCGTTCCCGGCGTGGCCGAAGTGGCGAGCATCGGTGGGTTCGTGCGGCAGTACCAAGTCAATGTCGACCCTAACAAATTACTCGCGTATGGCATTCCGCTGTCGACAGTTATTGACCGCGTGAAGTCGAGCACGAATGAAGTCGGCGGCCGGGTACTGGAACTGAGCGGTACGCGATACATGATTCGCGGGCTGGGCTACCTCAAATCGCTGGACGATCTGAGGAACGTGCCAGTGATGGCGAAGAACGGGACGCCCGTACTCATCAAGGATCTGGGCACGGTTTCCTTCGGCCCAGACATGCGGGAAGGTGTTGCGGAGTGGAACGGCGAAGGCGAGACCGTGGGCGGCATTGTGGTCATGCGGTATGGGCTGAATGCGCTCAACGTGATCGATGGTGTCAAGAAGAAGCTGGCTGAAATCAAAGGATCGCTGCCGGCGGGAGTCGAGGTCGTCTCCGGCTATGACCGCGGCGCACTGATCAGCGAATCAATAAACACTTTGAAACACAGCCTGATTGAGGAAGCGATCATTGTTTCCCTGGTCATCATTGTGTTTCTGTTTCACTTCCGCTCGGCGCTGATCCCGATCCTCACCTTACCGATCGCGCTCGCGATCTCTTTCATTCCCATGTACTACCTGAACGTCAGCTCCAACATCATGTCGCTGGGCGGATTGGCATTGGCGATTGGTGTCTTGGTGGACGCCGCCATCGTCATGGTGGAAAACGGATACCGGCATCTTTCCGAGCGCCCGGCATCCAGTGGAGAAGCATTGGGGGAGATCGATTCCTCGAATGGACCAGTTCTCCACAAAGAGACTGATACGAGCGCAGGGAAATCTGCGAAGAAAGCCGTTGAACGAGAGCGGGTGCGCATTCTCATCGACTCTGCCAAGCAGGTGGGCCCCGCACTGTTCTTTTCCCTCCTTATTATCGTGGTCTCGTTCCTCCCCGTGTTCCTGCTGGAAGCACAGGAAGGACGCATGTTCCGTCCGCTGGCATGGACGAAAACTCTAGCCGTGGGCTTTTCGTCCTTGTTAGCGATCACGCTCGTTCCCATCCTGATGGTCATTTTCATTCGAGGAAAGCTGCGGCCCGAATCGGACAATCCGATTTCGAAAGTTACGCAGGCACTCTATTTGCCGGTTTTACGACTCTGCCTGAAATACCGTAAGACGACGTTGCTGCTGAATCTGGCCTTCCTCGTCGTGACGTTTCCCTTGATGTTCAAGATGGGCAGTCAATTTATGCCTCCGTTGTTTGAGGGCTCATCGCTCTACATGCCCACGGCACTTCCTGGTATTTCGATCACGCAAGCGTCACAGCTGTTGCAGGAACAGGATCGGATTCTCCGATCTTTTCCAGAAGTTGACACTGTCTTTGGCGCAGTCGGTCGGTCCGACAGTGCCACTGACAACGCTCCGCTCGATATGTATGACACGACCGTGATGCTCAAACCGCGAGAGAAATGGCCTCCAGGGATGACCTACGAAAAGCTCATTCGCGCGATGGACGAGAAGCTCCAGTTTCCGGGTCTGACGAACACCTGGACCATGCCAGTTCAAAACCGTCTCGACATGGCTCTGACAGGAATCAAGACGCCAGTAGGAATGAAGCTTCAAGGAACGAATCTGGAGCAAATCCAGCAGCTCGGGGCACAAGTACAGCAGATTCTCTCGGGGTTGCCGCAGGTGCGATCCGTTTTCGCTGAGCGGGTTTCCCAGGGTTTTTATATCAATGTAGAAGTCAATCGTCCTGAGGCGGCGAAGTACGGCTTGACCATCGCCGACGTGCAACAAGCTGTGGAGTCTGGCATTGGAGGCATGAACGTTGCCGAAAACGTCGAAGGCCGCAGTCGCTATCCAATCAATGTCCGTTACCAGCGCGATTTCCGTGACAACGTGGGAGAGCTCAGCAGAGTGCTGATTGCTACACCTTCCGGAGCACAGATACCGATTGGCGAAGTAGCCAAGATTTCGTTTTCACGCGGCCCGGCGATGATCCGTGATGAAGATGGCCAGCTTACGGGATATGTCTACATCGATCTGAGTACTACCGACTACGGCGGCTTCGTAGACCAGGCCAGCAAGATGCTTCGGCAGAAGTTGCAATTGCCCGCGGGATACACCTATCAGTGGTCGGGCGAATACGAATTCCAGCTTCGGGCGAAGGAAAGGATGAAGATCATCTTACCCGTGGTGTTCTTCGTGATCTTCCTGCTCCTGTACATGGTCTTCCACAACCTAACGGAGGCCATGGTCCTGATCTTCCCCACGTTCTATGCGATGACCGGAGGGCTGATTTTGCAGTGGCTGCTTGGCTACAACTTCAGCGTTGCCGTCTGGGTCGGGTATATCGCATTGTTCGGCATCGCGGTGGAGACCGGCGTCGTCATGGTCGTGTATCTGCACGAGTCGCTCGACAAGCGTATCGCTTCAGGTCGCCCGCTTACAGAGGCCGATATTCACGAGGCCGCCATTGAGGGTGCTGTCCATCGGCTCCGGCCAAAGCTGATGACGGTCTCCGCCGTTCTCGCCAGCCTGATTCCCATCCTCTGGGCGAGCGGAATTGGCTCCGACGTGATGAAGCCAATTGCCGCTCCCATGGTCGGCGGAATGATTACGTCCACGATTCACGTATTGATTCTGGTTCCGGTGTTCTTCGTGTTGATGAAGGAACGGGCCCTGCGGCATGGCACGTTGCGGCCGGAACCGGAGGAGTAACGGAGGTAAAGGAACCGATTTGGATCAGAGAGCCAAAGCCGTTCGGCCGCAGGGCAAAGAGTTGGAAGTAAGTAGGTAACCAAATAACCGTAGTCAGGTAGCACTGGAGAGCGAGGATTTTCATTTCGATCGATTCCCGGCTGCGGCCTGGCACACAACCGGCACTTAGCTCCATAGGAGGAAGTATGAAAACAACAAAACGACAAATACAAACCGTTCTGACAGTCATTTCTCTAGCGCTCGTGTTGTTCGTGACGGCGGGGTATAGCGCCGCTGGAAAACCATCGCTCAGCAAGAAGGAAGTCAAGGCTCTGATCGCGAGTGCCAAGACCAAGGAAGACCACCTCAAGCTGGCCGACTTCTACAAAGGTGAGGCGGTGCGGTTGGAAGCGGAAGCGAAAGATCACGATGAGATGGCGGAGATGTACCGAAAAAACCCAACTCCGATGGCCGTAAAACATCCGGAGGCATTCGGTGAAGGCCACTGCAAAGAAATCGCGAGACGGTACCGCGAGTCTGCCGCTAAGACGCAAGAACTGGCGGCGATGCACGAGCAACTGGCGGCAACGGCTGAGCAAAAGCAGCCGTGATGAGAAGAAACCCAAGGTCGGTGACCGTACAGATTGGAGGTGGACAGGCGGAAGCGTGAGTCGAAGAACTCGGGGCTACTAGTGCATTTGAAGAGCAGTACAACTTCGACCAAACCAAAAAAGGGGAATACTAATGAAGACAAGACGAACACTCGTAAACTCCGCTGCGTTTCTCACATTGTCCACTATTCTCATGGCGGCTCAAATGGAAATGCCGGCGAGCACACCTGGGAAGAACAAGCCAGCTGAGGCTTCTTCAGCGTCCAAAACGCTAACCGGAACTGTCAGCGATTCCATGTGTGGCGCTCACCACATGGAAAGGGGCAAGAGCGCGGCTGAGTGTACCCGAGACTGTGTAAAGAAAGGCACGAAGCACGCGCTGGTCGTAGGGAAGAAGGTTTACACGCTGGATGGGCACGAGGCTGAACTGGACAAACTCGCTGGTGAGAGGGCGACGGTTAAGGGCAGCCTGATGGGGGAGATGGTGATGGTTGAGTCGGTTGCCCCTGCGAAGAAGGCAGCGAAGTAACAGTCGCGGGGAAACAAACAGCCCGATTGGCTGAGATCGCCTCGGAATTGTTTCCCCGACCCTTTTCATCTGGGTTCGGGTGTAACCGCGGAGAGCGGTGTTACGAGAACGGCTGGGGTACGCGTGCGTGGGATAATGCTGCTTAATGGCGTCAGGATTGCAGATTCCAGTGCGAGATACTATCCGGAGTATCCAACGGATTCAAACTCTCACGATCGTTTGGATGACGGTGGAGGCAGCGGTATCCCTGGGTGCCGCATGGATGGCCCGCAGCCCGGCATTACTTGCCTTTGGTGGTGACAGTGCTATCGAACTCCTTTCAGCGATAGCTGTGTTGTGGCGGTTCCGTGCACATGCCGACCAGCAACAATCAGAAAAACGCGCGGCGCGGATCGCAGCGGCGCTGTTGTTCATCCTTGCGGCTTATGTGGTCGTGGTGTCCGCGCTGACAGTTCTGGGATACAGTGAACCCAAAACCACGTTTGTGGGGATCGCCGTTTTAGTCGCTGCCACCGCAATCATGCCTTGGCTTGCGAAGGAAAAGCGGAAGCTATCAGCAATCACGGGAAGCGCCGCACTCCGAGCGGATGCCGCGGAGTCAGCCTTGTGCGCCTATCTGGCCTTGGTCGCTCTGGTTGGCCTTGGAATCAATGCGATTTGGCACATTAGGTGGGCTGATCCGGTTGCGGCGATGGTGATTGTACCTCTCATCCTATGGGGGGGCTGGGAAGCAATGCGCGGCAAGGCTTGTGGTTGTTGCTGAAATGGCGAATGAGGGATCTCCCACGAGAGCAGAAATCTGAATCAATTGAAAAAACCGAGAACAAACGCAGAACAATTGGGTCATCCCGCGGCTTATTCAGCACAACCTGGTTCAGTTGCGCTTTCCGCTAGCCACCAAGAGACGCAGAAGTCTGCGGTCAGTCAAGGTGCGATCCGTAGAACAACCTGGCCGCCTCGTGCAGCAGGGTAGCCCCAAACGCGAGCAAGCCGAACTGCTACGGGCGATCTGTACCGCACCGAGGCGTGGATTGGAATCGGAGGAGCCGGTCCGCAGTCAAAGTGCGATTGGTGGAAAGAAGATGGTGGCGCACTTGGGACCCGCACTGCTGAGGATGACGCTAAGACCTTTTGCGAGCATAGGGCGGGAGGTGCTTGTCGCTTGTCGTTCCGCGAAGTCACCAGAAACCGGTAGGCGATCTCCGGATCTTGACGCCGCGAGCGGAAAGTTCTCCAAGCAATTGCGCCACTCCCGGAGAAACTTCACGCTCACCCGGGACGATTACCGCCCATTCCAGGTTCTCTCGAAACTCTTTTGACTTAATCTCCCACTGGCCGAAAGACGACGATTTTGCCTCGCCAATTTGGATGATTGACCAGTGCCGCACCAACACCAATGCGGTAGCATCGTCAGGTGATGGTCCGGACAAAATGAAGTGGTTATTTCCATGCACCAGGATTCCGACCATTGAATTTCAAGCCTCCAAACGCGGATCGGGAACCGGGTAGCCAATTGCGAAATGGTAGACGACCTGTCCTAGCTCAGGGGCCAATTCCAGATATCGGTTCACTTCCTCATCAAAAAACGCTCCGATACCCGTTGCTCGCAGGCCGAGCGCCTCGGAAGCAAGATACATTCGTTGACCAATAGCACCCGCCTCGAAATGCACATAGCGATATCCACGATCGCCGTAACCGCGGGCAGCATTCTCAAAATCGCCGATCATCGAGAATGCCAGGCAAGCATTACCCGCCAGATCTTGCCCCAAACTGAGAGCTGCCGCTACCAGACGTTGGTCCCCTTCCTTGATTTTCTCCAGCTCGGCATGCTCCGGCCAATAGCGGTAAACACCAGGCGCCAAGCCTTCGACGCGGTGGACGTAAAGATACAGGTGGACGAAACGAGCTGTAGCGAAATCGGCGAAGAGAGGCTCTTTTGTGCTGGAGAGTAGAGTCGCAAGTTGCGCGAGGGAGATGGACTCGGCCCCGCCCTTGAAGTCAAGAGCGGAACGCCGGGTACGAACGACGTCGCTGAAGCTGCGGCCTGTGGAGACATGAGGCGGCAGGCTAATTTCGCCGCGACCGGATGCCTTCGGCTGGCCAGGAGCGGGGATGGTCGTTTCCTTGCAGAGCTTCGTAGCAGCGTGGATTCTTTCAATCAATGGATAAGGCACTTGCTCTTCCGACAGCGGGTTGGGATGACCACCCAGCAAAATCGTCCCAACTGGATCCAGCACCCTCACGGGAATGGATGGACCTTGAAGTTCGACGATCAACATAGGCCACTCATCCTGACTGAGGAGACACCCTTCCGCCATTCTGTCATCCGAGAAACGGCCAAGCGCAATGCTTTCGCACCCGATGGATCGAGCAGCTAGGGTGAGAGCTTGCCAGGCATGTCCGATGTCGTGCAAGCAATACCGATATGCCCGGTTCTGGTATTTCCACGCTTCGCGCCAGGCGATGCTGGTCAGAACGAAAACAATCGGGGCCGAGCTGTCGACAAGTTTCCCGCCAAATTCTCCCATGGCCCGTTGTTCTGCCATGTGGGAAGAGGGACGGTAATGATAGAGGCCGTTGGACCAATCGGCGAGGCCCTGGGTATAGAAGTGGAATTCGGTCGGGTGCAGATTGCCGGAAGAAGGATTCACTCGCAGTGCGTATGTAGATCCGGTTGACGGTACTCGTTTGGACGCGCTAATCGAGGCTGAATAGAACATCAATTGCGAAAGGAATTCCGCACCACTCCGGGCGGATGTATTCCCCGTTTTCCCCTCGAGTACTTCGAGAGCTGAAATGTGCGGAGCCGGCGGGTCGGCCGGGAAATCGAGGATGGGTACGCCCTCATAATGCCGAAACGGATTGGGCATGTTGGCCCAATCGAGATAGTGCTGAATTCTCCGCACCGATTCGACACTGTGCTTCGTCGACTCATGGTATTCGCGCCAGGTCATATTGGGTGAATCCTGAGGTGAGCGTACGTGCCAAAACAGACATTCGGATATTGTCTGAGATCAATTGTCAGCTAGAAGAGCGTATCAAACGAAAGGTTTCCCCACGCCCAAGCAGGTACACGAAGTGGTGTTTCTCCAAACTTTTTTCGCCGGCCTGTGCCGCCTCGTGCTCGGGCAAACGACATCGGGAACCGATGCCAAATGCGGAGATCACTTCCTACACGCCGACCAGGGGGAGCAATCTCTGCAACGCCGCTCTTGCCAGTCTCAGCATAGGCGACTGCACGTCCCAATGCACTCCATGTGGGCGACTCGACGGCATGCAGTCGCGGCAGCGCTAGCCCCGCGACTCAAGGGCTTGAATATAACGACTGAGCTGATGCAGGTGGGAAAGGTCGTGACCGGCCAGCAATCGTACCATCACGGCCAAGGACTCCGCGCCTCGCTCATTGTGCTGTCCACTGCGTTGCAGGTCCTCGGGTGACATTCGTTTCCACACAGACAAATTGAGTGCGCGCAGCGTCCGAAATATTTCGACAAGTTCGGACGGCTCGCGTTCATTGTGGCGCTGGGAGGCTACCCAAGCATCCTGCCTAATGCCCAGAATAGCCGGCTCGTCCTCGCAAAGGATCAACCTGAGGCGATATCCATAAACCCATTCGCTATCGGTGAGATGGCCGATGATTTCGTTCGGAGTCCATTTCCCTTGAATGGCTCGCCCGCGCAGGACTTCCGCCGGATGTCTGGCCACAATATCGGCCAGGGTGGATGCCGTCTGCCCTAACACCTCGATCGGATCCCGGCCAGCCAACAGGTTGAACAGCTTTTCGCGGTAGGTCCGTGGGGCCGACACCTCTAGTCCCGGTTGCGCTGGCGTCATAATCAACTCCTTCCTTTGCAACTTCTTGAATCTACAAAGACGTATAGTATCCGGCCCCCTTGAGGGGTCCGTTCTGCCGGAGGACACTTACTCCCAGCGGAATCGGATCTTCTCGCTGGAGGCGGCTCCCAGCCTCTCGTAAAAGCGAATGGCATTCGCATTCCATGCTGGCGTTTGCCATTCTACCGTCGCGCAGCCGAGGGATGTGGCGTACCGGCGGACTGCCTGCATCATTCTGGCCCCAATACCGAGTCCGCGAAATTTCGGAATTACGTAGAGACAGTCCAGATACAGATATTCCGCAGCACGCCAGGTGGAAAAACCCCTCGTGCAGGTCGCGTACCCGACAATCCGGCTGTCGATCTCCGCAACCAGGCACCAGAGGCGGGGAGGCTCAGCGGTAATTGCGCGTCGCAAAGGCTCACTCTTGCCTTCAGGCGCGTAGTAGGCCTTCTCATAAGCGGCGTGTTCACCGCAAAAATGCACAAGACTCGCGATCTCATCACAGCGAAGCGGACGAATCGTCATTTTCCGGCGTGACCATTTTCTGCGGTGCCGTTTTGTGTTAGCTTAAAGCCCTCCTCTTTCCAACCCTCGATGCCTCCGATCATTTTCTTAACCCGGCGACCAAGTTTCGCAAGATTGAGAGCCGCCCGGTCGGCCCCGTTACAATGTGGGCCATTGCAATACACAACGAAGAGCGTGTCTTCGGAATAAGAAGCGAGATTCCGCGCGGTCATACGACCATGCGGGAGATTCACCGCGCCTGGAACATGTCCAGCGGCATACGACTGCGGGCCGCGAACGTCCAGCAATACAAAATCCGCTTTCTCACCCTCCATCGCTTCGTGCACGTCCCAGCAGTCGGTCTCCAATGACAGGAGTCGTGAGAAGTGTGCAACGGCATCGGCGGGAGATGCGGAGACGAAGCTGGAGACGTTGGAAACTTCCTTTTGAAGTGCGGGCATAAAATGAGACCCTCCTGGTGTTAATGTGCCAGTAATCGTCGGAACGAACAAGTGGCAGTACTGACAATATACGTTAAAATCGTGCCATGACTGCAGCAGGGCAAACCGCTCGGACACGGGCATTGAAAGCCAGACTGTTCCACCGAGACGTGGCAGTTCTCGCTTATGGCGGTACGGCAACATTCGAGCTCGGAATTGTGGTCGAGCTATTCGGGTTACCGCGACCGGAGTTTTCCGAGTGGTATCGATTCAAGGTATGCGCCCTGGAGACAGGCCCGCTCGCCACAACCGGCGGTTTGACGATTACATGCCGTCATGGAATCGATGCACTTTCGCGCGCTGGGACGATTGTGATTCCGGGCTGGCGAACAGAAGAACAACCGCCAGAGCGACTTTTGCGAATTTTGCGGAGGGCGCATCGACGAGGCGCAAGGTTGGTATCGATCTGCTCTGGGGCGTTCGTGCTTGCCGCAACCGGGCTTTTGGACGGACGGCGTGCGACGACGCATTGGCGCTACGCGGCGCAACTGGCACAGATGTATCCACGCATCAAGGTAGAGCCTGACGTGCTGTACGTTGACGAAGGCGACCTGCTCACCTCGGCGGGAAGTGCTGCTGGCATCGACCTATGCCTGCACATCGTACGCAAGGACTTCGGCGAAAGCGTGGCGAGCCAGGTTGCACGTCGGCTGGTTGTGTACCCGCACCGTGATGGTGGCCAGGCGCAGTTTGTCGACCGGGCTGTACCCAAAGAAGATCACCCATGGTTGGCCAAACTGCTTGAATGGACCCAGAATCATCTTGGTGAAAAACTCTCAGTGAAACGCCTCGCGAAGCAGGCGGGGATGAGCAAGAGAACCTTGTCGCGCCGATTCGCGGAGGAAGTTGCAACTTCGCCCATCGAATGGCTCATCGGGTTGCGGCTCGCCCGTGCAAAACAGATGTTGGAGAAAACCGCTCGGAGCGTCGACGAGATAGCGTATGACACAGGCTTCGGTTCGGCTCCGACCCTACGGCACCATTTCCGGCGCCGTCTTAACACGAGCCCGGTTGCCTATCGCTCGCATTTTCGGTGAAATACCGGCGGCATAAGGAGCGAGGTGTAGTCTTCGCGCCTGCGGGACAGTCCCAGCGTGCCAAGGGACCGGTTGGTTTACGGGCCACTCGGAAGTTAAGTCAGCAGAACCATGTAAACGACAAGTCGGCTTCTGGCAAATCAGGAACGATAAACGCCCTTCTTGGAAGTCAGACGTGGTAGTGCGTTGATCCTCCTAATTCGCGGTGGTTTGGTCACAGTCGATTGCTTTCCTCGCACCGTCGGCCGCTTGAAGAGTACTTGTTAGGAAGGGGCGGGAGGCCGACACCGCCGCGTAGGTTAGAGCGACTGTGAAACCGGGCTTCCAATCAAGAACGAACGGGCGCGGGCCTAGCTCTCTTTCACTTGCTGCGCTAGCTCGCGAAACTCCTTGGCTTGTTTGTGACTGGCCTTTACTTGGAGGTGTGCGAGTTGTCGAGATTTCTCACTGGGCAGGAGCGAAACCAAAGCTTCAAGTTCGGTTTCCGCCTCGTGAGCGTGGTCAGCCTCTCTGAGCATCAAATGTTCAAATTTCCGGACTGCCTCATTGTGATCCATATTTCCCTCTTTCATGAAAGTGTGGCGCGAAACGAGAAACGTGAGCTTCGCCGAATCGGACTCTCCCCATCGCGCGTTAATTCTTCTTCGCCTTCGCGGGAGGAACCAACGCGACCGCGGCCTCGGTGGTGAGCAGGAGGAAAGTAAATGTCTCCTGCAAGTACAGACGGACCGCGGCATCGTTGTGGTTGAGGTAGCCGATGGAGACGTCCTGGCCGATGTGCAGGTCGAAATCGCCGCCACGAGTCGTGAGCACGAAAGCGCCGGCAATCGCGGGCGCCCAGATGATTTGATCATTCAGTAGTCGCTTGACATGCTCCAGCACGGGGTATCCGTGGTCGCTGGTCTCGGCGAGTGCTGTGTAAGCCTCGGCACCGAGCAGCACGGCATAGGGACCGTTCACACCGACGAGGCGCAACTGGCTCAAGCTTTGGGCGATTGCATCCGGGTACTCAAGAACATCGGCGGGGAGCGATATGACCGGGTTGCTGGTTCCCTGGCGGATGCCCCCAATCCCGGCGGCGGCATAGCCCTCAAATATCGCAGCGTCTTCGGCAAAGGCGATCTGTCGAGCGGCGTCCTTGGCCGGTTGCCAGTCGGAGTCGTTCGCGCCACGATCGACATCGTCGATACTTTTGCGATCCAGTTCGAAGGGAACACGCAGCTCGACCAACGCCTTCACCTCGCGCTGGCTCGCGACAATGCCTTTTGCCGGGGCGGCGATTGTACGCTGGTGACCGGTGCCGACGGCTGAGAGGGCGGGGCCGGCTGGACCTTTTACGTCGACGACACGCCGTCCGGCAAGGTAGCGCTTGAGCGTGCGCGATGTTTCCTCTTCGATCTGAGCCCACGCCGAATCGGAAATCGGGGCGAGCTCGCGATGGAGATTATTCATGTCTTTGGTCTCCTTTGAGAGAACCGATGCCGAGCGAACCGTCGCGCACCGGTGAGATTGATGAAGAAGTTCCGGCCACCGCCGTGGTCGTCGTGGATTCCGCAGCCGCCGGCTGGTTTTGGTCAGATTGGTCTTCGGTCACGTTCTCCAGAAACGTCGCCGAGGGCACGATGAACAGACTTCCGGTGACCGCGCGGCTGAAGTCGAGCAGTCGGTCGTAGTTGCCGGGCGGGCGGCCGACGAACATGTTCTCGAGCATCTGCTCAATGGTGCGAGGCGAACGGCTGTAGCCGATGAAGTAAGTGCCGAATTCACCATGCGCGGGCCGACCGAAAGGCATGTTGTCGCGCAGGATCTTGATCTCTTTCCCGTTCTCGACGATGGTAGTGAGTGCGCTGTGCGCGGACGTTGGCTTGACGGAATCGTCCAATTCGACATCGGAGAGCTTGGTGCGTCCGATGATGCGCTCTTGGGCCTCGGTGGACAGCCTATTCCACGCGCCCAGATCGTGGAGATATTTCTGCACGATGACGTAACTGCCGGCAGCAAACGCCGCGTCTTCGTCGCGGATGAGGACAGCATCGGTCGCGGCCGCACCCCTGGGATTCTCCGTCCCGTCGACGAAGCCGATCAGGTCGCGGTCATCGAAGTAACGGAAACCATGCACTTCGTCGACGGGCGAAACTGCTTTTCCCAGACGCGCCATAATCTGAGTGGCGAGCTCGAAGCATAAATCCATGCGCTTGGCGCGGATGTGGAACAGCAAGTCGCCTGGCGTGGAGACTGCATGCCTCGCTCCGGAGCGAATTTCCCGGAAGACGTGCAGCTCTGCCGGCCGGGGCTGCCCGAAGAGGCGGTCCCATACGTCCGAGCCGAACCCCACGACACAGGAAAGACTCCCTTCTAGGTCGCGAAATTCCACGGCGCGCACTAACGCGGCGAGGTCTCCGCAGAACGAGCGCAGAGTGGCGCGATTCTCAGATCCCGGATTGAGCGTCGCGACAAGGAAGATCGCGGCGCGCGTGAGGGGCGTGTCTACCGGCTGCGCGAGAGCCGGCGATTTACCTGCCGCATTGGGTGCGCTGGTCAAATTGGAATCGGAGTCGGTTTCCATCGGGTATTGTCGTTGCCGGCGTGGGCGGATTTCGCTTTGCGAAATGCTGCGCTCGCAATCAGTGCGAAATTCAAATTGCAAGCTTACCATCGACTCCCAAAATCTGCGCCACCTCACGGCGTGAAGCCACAGTCGCCCTAAGCAGGCCTCAAATGTGGCAAATATGGCGCTTGATCGTATCCACCACCCTGTCTGCTATCTGTCATTCCGAGGATCGTCGTTCGCACTGATGTATTCAAGTCCGAGCGGCCCAATCGCCGTCACTTGTGTTACGTACTCACTGGATTTCGCCCAGTGGAAATGAGATGTATTGCCCGGCAGAACGATGACGCTTCCGGGCGGGTATGCCTCCAGTTTTTCCGGGTCGAACTCTTCGCCTAAACCGATGTAGAAAACTCCGGAGATTACGGTATAGACACGATCCTCCGGGTGTCGGTGGGGCATCAGCTTTACACCGTGGGGTACTCGGACCCTGATCGTGTAGGGACCGGCCTCCGAGGGCTGACCGACAACGACGGCAAGGCGGGCCGAAGGTGGGAACGCCGCGAACGGCTTCCAGTTGATGTCTTCGGACAGGACCGATTTGAAAACGTCCTGGCCTGGCTGATGTGCTGCAACCATACCCTGTTGTGGTCTCGTCATGACGGCTGTGCCCTCGTTTGACATATAAACCGCTCCTTGTAATTCAGGCGTGATGCACCGTGGCGATCACACAGAAAGCTTGCACGCGAAACTAACGCTGCGCCGGCTAATCGATGTCGGAACACGCGCGGTTCAACGCTTCTGGTAGGGGTGGAAGATGTAGTCCTTTGCCTTCACGGCCGTGTGGCAAGCGTTTCCGCAGTCGGAGAGGGCTTTGGGATCGGGCGTGAACTTGTCCGATGCGGCATCGTAGTTGAATACCGCGTATCCCCAGCCGGCGCTTTTCGGAAATCTCTTGCTGTCCTTCTCCATAACAAAAGCCTCAGCAAAGACGTCGGGTACATCGACGACGAAGGGGGCCTCTGTGCTCTTCTTCGGCTTCCACTGGAGCTTCACGATCATGGACCCGTCGGGGAAGGGCTGGCCGTTGCCCGGAATGCCGGCCTTGTACGCTTTGATCATTGTCGGATTGGCGACGATCACCTTGAGCCTTTCGTCCGTCCGTGAGGAAGAGGCCACTGCCCAGTCCTCGTATCCCCGGAAGTCGGAGAACGCAATTCCGCTCGGCGATTTCAGCGCGTACTTGTCGTTATCTTGGCCTTGCGCGTAAAGGGCCACGGCGCCGAGAACGGCGAGCACCGTCGTGGCGATCGCAACGATGGTAAAGCCGGCGATACCTTCCACGGCGGTGCGTGTTTTTATCTTCTGTTCCTGTTGTTCTTGCGCCAAGGACTTGGTCACAATTTCAGACATGGTGTGTTCTCCTTCACAAAAAAGTTTTCGAAGCCCGATCAACGTGCATTTCGAACAACTGCGATTAAGCCACAGGTGAGGGGACTGAAACAATTGGACCATGGTATTGGCGATACCTTCGTATCAGGTGTGCGGGAGGAAGTTGCCTTCACTTTGATCGATTTTGAGGACCAGACTGAACAGTAGATACGAAAGTATGGGCGATACCATGGTCCAATTGCGCAGCCCACGTCGTTCTGGCTGAATGGTGGGAGATACGGAGGACAATCCTATGGCAACGATGAGCGCACCTGCCGAACTCACACAGATGAACGCACCTACGAAACCCGCACAGATTCGCCTGACCCGGCGGTCTCCCGCCTATTGGCGTGTCACGATCGACAATCCGCCGATCAACGTCATGGGTCCGGAAATGGTCAAGCAGTTCCAGGAAGTCATCAATGCTCTCGAAGCCGATGAGCAGGTCAGGGTCGTGGTCTTCGACAGCGCGGTCGACGATTACTTCCTGAATCACTCCGACTTCAACGCGAGGCTTGAGGACCTGACCGCAATGCCGACTGGGCCCACAGGCTTGCCGCCATGGCCTGACTTTCTTGTGCGTCTGACCCGGCTGCCAGTCGCCTCCATCGCTCTCATCCGCGGCCGTGCGACCGGCAACGGCAGCGAGATCACGCTGGCCTGCGACATGAGTTTTGCCAGCCGCGAGAAGGCCATCATCTCGCAATGGGAGGTCGGCGTGGGGATGGTCGCCGGCGGCGGCCCCATGGCCCGGCTTCCCCGACTCATCGGCCGAAACCGCGCCCTCGAGGTGCTCTTGAGCTCGGAAGACATCAGAGCAGACCAGGCCGAGGCCTACGGCTACATCAATCGCGCCCTGCCCGACGCCGATCTAGATGCGTTCGTGGAGGCGCTCGCGACCCGGATCGCCAAGTTTGACAAATGGGCGATCGCCAACACCAAGCGCCTCGTCAACACCAGCCTGCCGCCGGACGTCGAGCTCGGCGCCGGGTGGGATGCGTGCATCGCTTCGCTCGGTCGACCTGCCGCCCAGGAGGGGATCAAGGCGCTGATCGCGCGCGGCTTCCACAAGCCAGGGGATGTCGAAAATCGGCTCGGATACTACCTGGGCCAAATCGCGCGCTAGACTAGCGCCTTGCTGCATTCTGCCTTGCAAACACGCCCCATTGCCACTGGCGAAATCTGGCGGGATGGGTGGTCGAGACGCCAAGAATACACAAGAGTTCGATAAAAAATGGAGGATTCAGATGACGATTTCAAATCAAACAGTTGAGCGATGTATAGAGGAGTGTTTGCAGTGCTTACGGTGGTGCGCTCAATGCCGCGCTGAGTCCCTGGAGCAAGATCCGATCATGATGAGGGACTGTATCCGGCTTTGTAACGAATGTCTTGAAGTATGCCGAGCCTGCGTGGCCCTACTTACGGGCAGCTCTGGATTCGCTCACCAGGCGTGCAGCATCTGTTCCGAGCTATGCACAGCCTGCGCGGCAGAGTGCGGGAAATACGAAGACGAAACGATGAGGAAGTGTGCTCAAGCGTGCCGTCAATGCGCGGCTACATGCGCTGAGATCGCGCAAGCGGGGCCAATACGGCAGGCTGTCCAACGCGTAGCCTAGGATCGCTGCGTTAAGGCATCGAACCGCGGAGGATTTCATCCTATAGCAGCACGTTTGTCTTGGAGGAACCAGTGATCCCTCGTGTAGTTATCGTTGGCGGTGGCTTCGGTGGTCTCTATGCAGCTCGTGCGTTACACGCCGGCCCGGTTAACGTGACGCTGATTGATAGGAGGAATTACCATCTGTTTCGCCCGATGCTTTACCAGGTCGCGACTGGACTGCTTTCGGAGTTTATTTCCTCATTGGATTCGCAAATCGGTTGTTTGTCTTGCTCCAATGGGGATTTGCTTTCCTTACCAAACGTCGCCAAGTACGTGTACTTGCTATGGAACGGACTTCCACGCAGAACTCAATTGACCCGGCAGCATGAAATATACAAGCCCCCTGCCAGATCTCGAGACATGAGCTTCGATCGGATTGTGTTAGTCAGATCGTTTCTGCCCGGTTGGAAGAATGGATAGGAGAAGATGTGCCAATCTGCCCGAGTTCTCCTTCGACGATGATATCCGCATGAATTGATTTCACCGCTTGTACGGCTCGGGCAGTCTGCCTCGCGTTCTCCTCGAAGACACCTTTGCTTTTCTTATACATAAGGGAAAAGCAGAATGCTGGGACCAATGTTGGAGGTGAACGAATGCTATCCAATTGGAGGCGCTAACTTCGTGAACCCGTACCAGTGGCTTCCCTCCGAAGCTGTCAAGACTGACCTCGTCCTCTTCCTGTCCTTCATGACCGGGCTCGAGATCTGTATCATTTGATCCTCGCCGGGAGTTCGTTAATTACTGCCGCCCCGGCCTTGCTCACGACTTCGTCCTGGGAATCCGTGCCGCCCGAACAACCGATTGCGCCGATAATCACGCCCTGGTCGATCAGTGGAATGCCGCCTCGAGACGCTATGACCCCATCGAACGCGAGCAGATAGTTGAGGTGCATAAGCTGTATGCCGTCCTCGAAGACCTTCGTTGGCCGCCGAAAGGTCACGGCTGCTCGCGCCTTGTGCTCCGCAATCTGGATGGAGGCGAGCATCGCACCGTCCATTCGTTGGAAGGCGACTAAGTTACCACCGGAATCTGCTACTGCCACGTTCATCTTCCAATTCCGCTTCTTGGCCTCTGCCACAGCGGCTTGAATAGCCGCCTGGGCTTGCTCTAGTGATATCGGAAGCCCATAAGGCACATCGAATGGTATTTCGCCTGGGATGACATCAAGAGGATTCGACGTGAGCGGTGCTTCGATGGCGAGTTCTGCTATGTTGCTTGACATAAGTTTCCTCCGAAAGGCTAAACAGTTATCTTCAAGGACGTTTCCGAGATGCAGATTCTGATTGAACCTGCAGCATCACGTTATCAAAGCAGAAGGGTGGGCTTTGAACAATTAGACGATGGTATCGGTTGTATTTTTGTGCGGGCGGTCCTCGAAAAACCGGTGCGGGAATGACGGAGCGTGCCTGATACTGACTCAATAAACTGGAGTGACTTTGTACACCCGCAGCGGTTCGGTGGGTACGTCCGCGAGATTGAACGGCACAAATCGAGGAATGACTGTGCAAGTTATGAAGCCGTGTATATCGCTGAGCCTCTGAAGAGAAAGCCTCCAATCGGAGTTCCATTCGCCGATCTCTATAGGGTCGGGCAATGTTGGATTGAGATCGAGGTGGTCTTTGTACTCTTCGGGTACGCTCACCTCAATTGCATCTTCTTGGTCCAAATTCTCGACCTTGACTCCGGGAACACTGGGGATGAACGGGTTTATTCCTCTGGAGTGAATCGGGAAGAACTTGTGCTTATCGAGATTGCAAAGTTTATGCAATTGCCAAAGGGGATGAGTCTCCGGCGGGTCCGGCCCCTTGTGCGGCTGAACACCATCAATCTGTCTCCTGACGTCATTGGGGAATCGCCTCAAAGCTCTGGCATAGTTGCGCCTCTTGTCCCGATTGCTGAGGTCTTCGGGAATCGGGAAGTAGATGCCTCTCGGGAAATCCTGCCTAGCGGCGGGCTTCGCCATTTGCCAAGCCATCTGATCGAGACCAGACCTAAGACAGTACAGGAATTCTCCGAGTTCCATTCCCAGCACAGACTCGAAGGGTTTCAGTTGAAACCGTTTGATGTATCGTCGATTCTCCGCGTCATACTTGGTAATGACGGTGTGAGGTTCTTTCATGTAAGCGGACACGTGCCCATTGAAAGCGTCAAGGTGAAGCTTCGCCCGTTCGGCTTTTTCTACGAGATACCATGCGGCACGCGGAATCATTTCCTGTCCCCTTTGCAGGGATTGTACTTAGCATGGTTTGGTTAGCCAAGGTATTCATTGCCCAAATTAACTGCGGTTGTTGAACCAGTCGAGGGCGATTTGAGTATATTGGCCGACCTCGATGAGGTAGCCGTCTGGATCACGCATGTAGCAGCGCCATTCCCAGCCGTCGGGATTCTTCAGCGGCTCCGTAAGAAAGATCGCGCCTTTGTCGCCCCATTGTTTGTAGCAGGCCCAGATGTCGGCGACGCGCAAATTAAGGAAGCTATTTACTCTGTTCAGATCCGACGGTGTTTCAAGAAGGACCTCTGGCTTGTCGGGAGTTGGGCCACCGCCGGAATTGAGAATGATCCACGTATTCGCCAGCTTGATGTAGCAGGGATTGTCTGGCTTGATGACTCTCCCGCCAAGAATTCGGACATAGAAGTCCTTTGATTTGTCCTGATCGCTCACGGTGAAGAAGTGAGTTGCGAAGAAGCCTTCGTGTGCAATCGGCACATCCGGTAGATTCATGCGGCGCCTACTGTTGTCGGTACATAAAGGAAGCGTTTCATCTGCTGGCTACCCTACGGCGGCCTGCTCGTTCAAGAGCGATTCCCAGTTGGCTGGCACCCTTCCTGCGGGTCCAGGTGCGGACTGACTTTCGGGATGCGCGTGCGGCAGAAGCAACTCCGCACCCTTGATCATCCTCTGCTTCTCGTAATCGAAGAACCAATCCTCGTCCGGCTCGAAGCTGGCAATGATCGGATGCCCTGTTGCCGCCGCATGCTTGGATGCATGCTGACTCGGAGAACTGTCACAGCATCCGATGTGCCCACACTCCGCACACCGGCGGAGATGAAACCACCAACCTTTCGGTGACGCCAGGCATTCCACACACCCGTCGCCACTCGGTTTCGAAGCGAGATTCAATCCTCGGTGAGCTTTCTTCATTTTCACATTTCCTTTTCGCGCCCTTGTTCGCAAGAAACCAACGTCAAGCCACCAGCAAGACCTTCCCGATAGCGCCCCCCTCCACGGCGGCTTGAGCTTCGGCCGCCTTGCTGAGTGGCAGCTTGCGGCCGATCGGGATCACCAGTTTGCCATCCCGGACGGCCTCGGCCATGAACTGAAGAGTTTTCGCATCAGGTGTCGCGTACACCGGTACCACCTTTACGGTTGGGTACTTCCCGGCATTCCGTGGTGCCCCGAGAACCGATGCAAACACTCCTTCCGGCTTGACCTTGGCGATCAATTTTTCAGCAGTCCTGCCGTTGACCGTATCAGCTACGGCATCGAGCATCGGGAGATTCACAATCGCGCTGTCGTCATCGGTTGCGACCAACTGATCAGCGCCGATGGTCTTCGCTTCCTCCATCTGGCTCTTCAGCACCCCTGCGATCACGGTTGCTCCCCGTTGCTTCGCGGTGAATACAGCCGAGCGCCCGACATTTCCCACAGCACCTACGACGAGAACCGTCTGGCCCGCTTTGATCCCAGTAGCGGAAATGAGTTGGTTGCCAGTCGTCGTCACCAGCGGCAGCGCCGCTGCCTGGATCAGATCGAATCCCTCCGGAACTTTCGCCAGAATCGCGGCTTTTACAACGCAAAGTTCGGCGTATGTGTCAGCCGCCACTGCAAACACCTGGTCGCCTGGGGAAAAGCCTTCCACTCCGGGCCCAACCGTGACGACAGTTCCCGCAACGTCCACTCCCATCAGTCCTGGAAAGCTGATGGGATAGAAGTCCTTCGTCAACCCGGCCCGTCGTTTGTAATCGATCGGATTCACACTCGTGGCAGCGACCCGCACCAGTACTTCGCCGGGGCCCGCCACCGGGTCAGGGTAATCCTCAAACTTCAATACTTCAGGACCGCCATATTGGTGGACAACAACTGCTTTCATATTTCATCTCCTGTGTTCGGTGGGCAACAGTCACTAACAAGATTTAGATGAACGAAGCCAGAATTAGTCGCTGAGTCGATGGAGTCCCGAAATTCGAAGCTGGAAATCACCCGGATCATCGCTTCAGTTTGCCGGCATCAATCCATAGCGCATGCGCGGGTCCCTATTTGTCTTTGACTTTCTGCGCCAGCTCGCGAAAGTCATTGGCTTGTTGACGACTGGCCTTTGCCTGAGAATGTGCGAGCTGTCGAGATTTCTCATGGGGGAGGAGCGAAACCAAAGCCTCCAGTTCGGTCGCCGCCTCTTGGGCCTGGTCAGCCCTTTTGAGCATCAAATGTTCAAATTTCCGGACTGCCTCATGGTGATCCATATTTCCCTCTTTCCTGAAAGTGTGGCGCGAAACGAGAAATGTGATATCGCGGTTTATCTCGATCACGCAGCGCGATCGTCTTCAAGTACTGTGACTTCGCTCAATCTGCCCGTGTCCACGTCGAAAACGAAACCACGCACGGGGACGTCTTTGGCAATCCAGGGAAGCAATCTGACTTTCTTGATCTTCTCCATGGGATAGTTACCCGATAGTACATGTTCATCGCGGTATCGTGTCTTTCGACAACCGCTCCACGTCCGCCATCACAACATAAGCGCGAAAAGAAAACTATCAGACGAAAGTATTGTCCGAGACCCTCGCCCAGCTTCAAGAACCTATACCAACGTATCGCCAATACCATCGTCCAATTGCTTCGTTTTGACGCCTCTGCTTTTATGCATTCAGAACGTACGAATCAGGCCGGCAGGCGCAGAATGCAAACTTCTCAGGAACGGATTATGGCTCAAACCACTCTTACCGCAGCGCGAGGTCAAGTAGGGGCTATACAGGCTTGCTCCGGAGTTGGGAGCGACGTGCTGGAAACCGCGATCCGATCCAAATACAAGGCTGTGCGGTCGGCGACTAGTGCTCTCACCGCATGTTTTTCGGCAGAAGATCAGATGGTGCAGTCGTGTCCGGAAGCCAGCCCGATGAAATGGCACCAGGCTCATACCACATGGTTTTTCGAGACGTTCGTGCTGCGGCCCTTCCTCAAGAACTACGAACCTTTTCGCGAAGAGTTTCGCTGGCTGTTCAACAGCTATTACAACTCACTTGGCCAGGATATTCCGGAGAAAAGCCTGCGCTCGGTCTTCTCACGGCCCTCGCTTGATGACGTTCTCGCGTACCGCGCACATATTGACGAGGAGATGGACAGATTTCTTGCGAGCGGCGCCGATGAGGAAGCGACGCGACGCATCGTATTGGGCCTGAATCACGAGCAACAACACCAGGAACTCGCCCTGACGGACATTAAGCACGCCTTTTTTTCCAATCCACTGTGCCCGTCGTATATGGCAGGCCCTGTCTTGATGGATAAGGTCCTTCCGGTTTCCAAACTCGCCTGGCACAGTTTTAGCGGTGGAGTGGCGGAGATTGGTTACCCGCTTCGAGCAGCGGATCCTGTCGATTGTTGCTTTGATAACGAAACGCCCCGCCACTACGTGTTCTTACAATCGTTCCAGATTGCCAACCGCGAAGTCACCTGCCGCGAATATTTGGACTTCATGCTGGATGACGGATACACGCGCTCGGAATTCTGGCTTTCCGAAGGCTGGGATAGCGTGAAGCGCGCGGGCTGGCAGGCGCCTCTGTACTGGCGGCGCGACGATGACGATAAGACCGGTTGGCACGTTTTCACACTGACCGGTTGGCGCGGGCTTTCGGCATTGCTGGATACGCCTGTGTGCCACACAAGTTTTTTTGAGGCCGATGCGTTTGCACGTTGGAAAGGTTGCAGGCTTCCGACTGAGGCGGAATGGGAACACGTCGCGAGCCAAACCGTCGTGAATCAAGCAAGGGTGCCGGGAAACCTGCTCGACACTGGAAGACTCCATCCTGCGGCAGCACGAGGCGCGGGTATTGAGCAACTGTTCGGCGATTGCTGGGAATGGACGGCTAGCGCCTACACCGGTTATCCGGGATACAAGCCTCTTCCCGGTGCGCTCGGCGAATACAACGGCAAGTTCATGTCCGGCCAAATGATTCTGCGCGGGGGATCGTGCGTCACACCTGGGAGTCACATTCGCGCGACGTATCGGAACTTCTTTCCACCAGCAACAAGATGGCAGTTCGCCGGGATTCGCCTAGCTGTCTGAAAGGATTTTTGTACATGGCAACCTACGTTCAGACGGCTGACGTTGGGCATTTCGCAACGGCAGATGCGCGCGTAGCACTGAGCTGTGAAGTTCGGCGCGGCCTGATCGCTCCACCACGCTCACTCTCACCCTGGATGTTCTATGATGCGGAGGGCTCGCGTCTTTTTGAGTGCATCACGACCCTTCCCGAGTACTACCCCACCCGCACAGAGAGAGCCATCTTGGCGAGATACGCAGATGCGATCATTGCCGCAACTCACGGCGGCGGGTCGTTGCCATTGCGCCTCGTTGAGTTGGGCGCTGGCACAGCCTCGAAAACCTGCATTTTGCTTGAAGCTGCTTTGCGCATTTCTGACGATGTCGTTTACATGCCAGTCGATGTCTGCTCCGACGCTCTTGAGTTGGCGTGCCAAAACATCGCATGCGCGTTGCCGGAAGTGTGCATACAGCCCATCGTCCGGAACTACGTAAGTCACCCGCTCCTACTCGAACCCTTCGGCGGCACCACACTCGCGCTCTACATTGGCACAAGTATCGGCAACTTTTCGCCTGAAGAAGCGCGACTCATCCTGCGGAATCTGGGTAATCAGTTGCAGACCGGAGATGCGCTATTGCTCGGTACGGACATGGTGAAAGACGAACCGACTCTCCTGGCTGCTTACGACGACAGCGAAGGAATCACCGCGGCGTTCAACTTAAACATCTTGCATCGCCTTAATAGAGAACTAAGGGCTAACTTCGACGCCGCTCGCTTCCGTCATCGCGCGCTTTGGAATTCCATCGAGTCTCGGATCGAAATGCACCTCGAGAGCACGCGACAGCAGGACGTATATATCGAGCACGCGGAGCTTGATCTTCACTTCATGCCAGGAGAAACCATTCACACCGAGAATAGTTATAAGTTCACAGACCAAGGCATTCGCACGCTTCTCAGAGACGCTGGTCTTGAGATTAGAGGGGCATGGAAAGACAGTCGCAGTTGGTACACCGTCACTCTTGCGTGCTTCGGACAGCGCTCGTCGCGGGGCAGCAATCGCGACCGTAGACCGCCAGTGTTGGACATCCGTCACGGATTCGTCCTCGAGTAGCTTGGGGCATATTTGGGCCTGACAGGCAGGCGTCCTAACCAACTGAACCACGCCCCCGCATGGGCACTCTTATGTGCCGTCCGGTATCGCCCGATGCCTTAGGAATGCGCAGAACCTTTCCTCATGAGTGGATACGATTACAGCGCAAGACAATCGAGGATCACCAACCCCTGCGGCACGCCATACCATCAACCGATACCAAGGTACCGTCGATACCATCGTCCAATTGTTTGCCTCCTAGACTTCTGGTCTGATCGTTTCCTGTCGTCCGATTCAATCGGGCTGCGCACAACGAAGAACATAAAAGGAGAAGGAACGTGAAAATACTCATGGTGCTAACATCGCACGACACACTCGGCAACACTGGGCGCAAAACCGGCTTCTGGCTTGAGGAATTTGCCGCTCCTTACTTTGTTTTTCGCGATGCCGGGGTACAGCTAACCCTCGCCTCACCAAAAGGCGGCCAACCACCCATTGATCCGAAGAGCGATTTGCCAGAAGGTCAAACGCCCGCGATGAGCCGGTTCAAACAAGACCCTACGGCGCAGAAAGCGCTTTCCCAGACGGTCAAGCTTGCCGACCTAAAATCGGAAGATTACGATACGGTCTTCTATGTGGGCGGGCACGGTCCTATGTGGGACCTCGCAGAAAGCCCGGTGTCCATCGCTCTACTCGAGTCCTTCTACAATTCCGGCAAGCCGATCGCTCTGGTCTGCCATTCGCCCGGCGTGCTTCGTCACGTGACCTACCAAGGCGCGCCGCTAGTTAAAGGAAAACGCGTGACCGGTTTTACCAATGGCGAGGAAGAAGACGTGCAGCTCACCCACGTTGTCCCATTTCTGGTCGAGAATGAGTTGACGCGGTTGGGAGCCATCTTTGAGAAGCTCTCCAACTGGCAGCCATTTTCCATCGTTGATGGCCGTCTCATTACCGGACAAAATCCGGCGTCCTCGACCGTCGCAGCCCAAAATCTTATGGACTTACTCGCTGCGGAAAAAGCCGCTTAGGTATCTACTTCAATCGACGCCGGCGTCGGCTCGTCCTCGGTGTCTGTTATGCCGGCCAAGACGATGCAGGTGTCTTGGCCGGTAGAATCGGGCTCCAATAGCGCAGCAAAAGGAGAGATCGGTCATGGAGCATACAAAATCGACCGGGATTTCACGTCGGCGTCTCTTGGCCTTGGCCGGGGTTTCCGCAGGAGCCGCAATGCTTGCCCGGCGCCCAGTCTTAGCAGATCCAGGTGCGACTTCCCCGGCCGTTAATGCAACAGCAGGCACGAAGAACACATCATTCTCTTCACTGAAGCAAACAGACGCCGGCCTGCTGAATGTTGGCTACGCTGAAGCCGGCCCTGCCAGTGGACCGCCGGTCATTCTTCTCCACGGTTGGCCCTACGACATTTACAGCTTCTTCGATGTCACGCCATTGTTGGCAGCTGCGGGATACCGGGTGATCGTCCCTTATCTCCGCGGTTTTGGAACGACTCGCTTTCTTTCGAGCGATACGTTCCGCAACGGTCAGCAGTCGGTTGTGGCTCTCGACATCATCGCTTTGATGGATGCGCTCAAGATCGAGAAGTCAATTCTCGCCGGCTTCGATTGGGGAGCGCGGACCGCTGACATTATCGCGGCGCTCTGGCCGGAGCGCTGCAAGGCGCTCGTCTCGGTGAGTGGTTATCTGATCGGAAGCCAGGCAGCCGGCAAGGTGCCGTTGCCGCCAAGGGCCGAGTTCCAATGGTGGTACCAGTTTTACTTCGCCACCGATCGCGGCCGGCAAGGATACGGAAAATATCGGCACGATTTTGCGAAGCTCATTTGGCAGCTGGCTTCGCCGAAGTGGAACTTCGATGATGCCACGTTTGATCGCACCGCAGCGTCGTTCGACAATCCGGATCATCTTGCGATCGTGATTCACAATTACCGCTGGCGGCAGGGACTTGTTGCAGGCGAGTCCAAATACGACGACATGGAAACGCGGCTTGCCGGGGCGCCGGTCATTACCGTGCCTACCATTGCCCTTGAAGGGGATGCCAATGGGGCGCCACATCCTGAACCAAGCGCCTATGCCATGAAATTCTCCGGCAAGTATGCGCAGCGGACGATTCCCGGCGGTGTCGGACACAATCTGCCACAGGAAGCTCCGGAGGCCTTTGCCAAAGCTGTCGTCGATGCGGACGGTTTTTGAACAACGTTAGGATTTGTCGTCTGCGGACGGCAGAGAAAAATAGAGGAGGATCCCATGAACTCCCAAGAAGATTTTTGCAATTCGACTTACGCCAACCAGATGCACATCGCGGAGCGTGAGTTATCTGCGTTCATTGGCGCGGTGACGCAATTGTTTGGTCCGGAAGAGGCCAAACTCTCGGCGGAAGACTGGCTCGACGAGTCGGAGTTAATGGATAGCCCTCCTCGATCGACAAGTCGAGATTGGCGAGCGGTCACTGTCGCGGCCTCGGCTCGACTGGCAAACCGGTTGACTGTCAAACCAGATCATCGAGCGCCGTTCGTCGCATCGACCGATACAAAGGTATCGCCAACACCATCGTCCAATTGTGTCGCATCCGCGCTTCTGGTGTGATGCGGTCATCGCTACGCAATCGGACATTCGCAGAGAAGAAAAAGGAATCCACTATGACTCTCGAAAAAATACATCACAACTGGCGCATGTTTCGTGCCACCAGGCTAGCTGCCTCTATATTTGGCCTGCTCCTCGTGGCGGCGTCCAGCTACACCCAAACCGTCATCAAAAAGGAGACCACCGTGAGCCAACTAGATACTCTCCAACTCGACGCTGTGCCGCAAACGGCCACCGCAGAAATCCGTCCCTTCCACTTCAATGCTCCGGAAGAGCAACTCGTTGACCTCCGTCGGCGGATTGCCGCGACCAAGTGGCCGGAGCGCGAATTGGTCAGCGATGTGACGCAAGGCGTCCAGCTCGCGACCATGCAGAAGCTCGCGCACTATTGGGCAACCGATTACGACTGGCGGAGGTGCGAGGCGAAGCTAAACGCCCTGCCGCAGTTTGTGACCAACATCGATGGGCTGGACATTCATTTCATCCATGTCCGCTCGAAAAATCCTAACGCCTTGCCGCTCATCATCACACACGGATGGCCCGGCTCGATCATCGAACAACTGAAGATCATCGGCCCGCTCACCGATCCTACTGCCTATGGTGGAAAGGCAGAAGACGCTTTTGATGTAGTAATCCCTTCGCTGCCGGGCTACGGGTTTTCAGGAAAGCCGGCCGCGACTGGCTGGGATCCCATCCGCGTCGCACGCGCCTGGATCGTGTTGATGAAGCGCCTCGGATACACGCGATTTGTGGCCCAAGGCGGCGATTGGGGAAATTCTGTTACAGAGCTGATGGCTCTGCAGGCACCTCCGGAATTGCTCGGAGTTCACACCAACATGCCGGCCACCGTGCCAGCCGACGTTGCGAAGGCTCTGCAATTCGGCCAGCCGCCGCCGTCCGGCCTCTCAGCCGACGAGCAACGCGCGTACGGCCAGCTGGACGTTTTCTATAAGCACGGTCTTGGCTACGCCATCGAGATGGCGAACCGCCCACAGACGCTGTACGGACTTGCTGATTCGCCGGTCGGTCTCGCGGCGTGGATCCTTGATCACGACGCGAGCAGTCAGGCGCTCATCGCACGCGTTTTCGACGGGCAGACCGAGGGCCTGACGCGAGACGACATCCTCAACAACATCACGCTCTACTGGTTGACAAACACCGCGGTCTCTTCGGCTCGTCTCTATTGGGAATATAAGGGTGGCTTTTTCGACCCTAGGAACGTCTCCATCCCGGTTGCCGTGAGCGCCTTTCCAGACGAGATCTATCAGGCCCCGAAGAGCTGGACAGAGAAAGCGTATCCCAAACTCATTTACTACAACCGGCTACCGAAAGGCGGACACTTCGCGGCCTGGGAGCAGCCGGAACTTTTCAGTGAGGAGATGTGGGCTGCCTTCAAATCCTTGCGCTAATCGGAGAGAGTCCAATGAATACAAATTCGAAAGAGCAAGCAGCAAGCAAGGAAGGCTCTCGTTCGGCCAGCGCCGAGCCGCGGCTAAGAGAACTCGGCATCAAGCTGCCGGAGCCGCCTGAGCCGTTCGGCACTTATGTGGAAGGGGGTACAGACAGGCAATCTGCTCTTTCTGAGCGGAATGCTTCCTACAGAAGGGCGGACGGCGACAGTCGTTGGGCACGTCGGAGCGGAACTTGATGTGGAAGCGGGACGAAGAGCGGCTTACCTGGCTGGCCTCAACGTTCTCGCAGTCGCGCGAGAGCATTTGGGATCGCTCGACAGAGTGACGCGGGTCGTCCGGTTCGGTGTGTCGGTGGCTACAGTGAGATGTACGGGATCAGCCGAAGATCGCTGATGCTGCTTCGGAGTTACTGCAAGAAGTTTTCGGCACAGACAGGAGTCCTTGCCGTCTGGTCTTCGGCGTTGCCAGCCTTCCGCTCGGCACGCCAGTCGAATTGGAAGTGATCTTTGAGGTAGAGGCATGAACTGGAGCAGAGGCGCACGGGCTCGAAGCAAGGAGTTAATTGAAGCGCCTTTGCAACTCAAGCGTCTGATTAATTAGCGCACAAGGAGAGAAGATATGTCGCACCATTATTCCGGTCCGGACTATGGCTTTCCTCATGGGGACGCCCGCCTCGATCTTACTGACCTGTATGCCTTCCCCAAGCCCGGAAATATTGGCAAGTCGATCCTGATTATGAACGTGCATCCATCCGCCGGTGTGAACCCAGCCGGGCCCACAACGGACGAGCCCTTCGCGACCCAGGCGGTCTATGAACTTAAGATCGACACCAACGGTGATGCCATCGCCGATATCGCATATCGAATCCGCTTCTCGCCCTCTGAGGACGGAACGCAGACTGCGACCTTGCGCCGAGTTGAAGGTGAGCAAGCCGCAGGAATGGGCGACACAGGCGACGCCGGGCACACAATCCTCGAAGGAGCGCCGGTCTCGACGGGACCGGAGGCACGCGTGACGGTGGCCGGGGACTATCGTTTGTTTGTCGGCTGGCGTAGCGATCCTTTTTTCTTCGATACGCAGGGCGCCCTGAACAATCTGCAGTTCACCGGTGCCGACTTCTTCGTTGAAGCGGACGTGTGCAGCATCGTGCTGGAAGTACCTAATTCTGCCTTGGGCAATAGAAAGGTTGGCCTGTGGCAGCGCACTGTGGACGGCGTCGGCGGGAAATGGGTTCAGGCGGACCGCGGCGCTCTGCCCTCGCAATCTGTATTCCTTACCGGTGACGAGAAAGCTGCCTACCTGGCTGCGGAGCCAGCGGACGATGCCCGCTTCGTCGGCGTCTTCGCGCACTCTCTGGAGCACACGGGTGGCTATACCTCAGAGGAAGCAACGCGGGTGGCAGCGACTCTGCTGCCGGATATCCTCTTGTATGATCCCACGCGTCCAGCGTCTTACCCTGGCAACGGGCGGGCGCTGACCGACGACGTTATGGACCTCTTTCTGTCCGTCCTCACAGATGGAAAAGTGACGCGAGATAACGTGGGGCCGCACAACGACCTGCTCAACGATTTTCCTTACCTTGGCGCGCCGCACAAGGCCAGATCATCTGAACTGGTGGCGGCCTAAGCGACAAGCCCGCGCTAGTTCATAACCACGGAGCAGGAAGGCCCGGATCTGCCAACATTAGCAGCCCCACGGACTCACGGGAGGAGTCCAATCATGCGCTCTGATATTGCGTCCGGAGGCATTTTCCCCGACTACGAACTGCCCGATCACACAGGCAAACTGCGCAAGCTCAGCGAGCTACAGGGCGATGATCCACTAATCCTCACGCTTGCGCGCGGCCACTATTGCCCAAAGGAGCACCAGCAGCATCTGGAACTCGCCGCGTTCTACCCAAAGATCGCCGTGGCGTACACTCAGATCGCTACGATCGCCACCGACGATCACCATACCCTTCAGGAATTCCGCGCCTCCGTCGGAGCCGAGTGGACCTTCCTTTCCGACCCCGGCCGAACCATCCAAAAGGATCTCGACATCCAGGAGTACACCGACCCCGAGCACAATCCCATGATCCCGCATACGCTCGTGCTCAAGCCGGGGCTCGTGATCTACAGTATCTATAATGGATACTGGTTTTGGGGACGTCCGTCGGTCATCGATCTCTGGCACGATCTGCGCGCCGTGACCAGCGAAATCCGGCCAGACTGGGATCTGAGTACTCCTGAACTCCGCGAGGCATGGAGTATGGGCGACTTCTCTATTTTCCATGGTTGGAATAAGCATGCCCGTGTCGAAGAAGCCTCGATTGCACGGAAGACATAACACAGCCGCCAATTTCGATCTACTGCGATATCCAATAGCTCGGGAGGCAACTCATGGCTGACACACCAGAGACGAACAAGCCCGATTTCAGAAATGGATTTCCGGTTCGCGATCTCCGCGATGGTGGCATGATATCGGGCCAGGCCGACGGCGAAGAATTGGTTCTGGGCCGCCGCGGTGATGAATTCTTTGCCATCGGTGCTCACTGCACTCACTACGGCGGCCCGCTCGTAGAGGGTTTAATCGTGGGCAACACCGTGCGCTGTCCCTGGCATCATGCATGTTTCAGTCTTCGGGATGGCGAGGCACTGCGGGCACCCGCTCTTGATCCGGTGCCTTGTTGGCGAGTGGAAAGATTGGGCGACAAGATTTTTGTTCGTGAGAAGCTCCCACCACCGGCTCCCAAGCGCGGAACGGAGGGTCCAAGCTCGGTCGTAGTCGTGGGCGGAGGTGCCGCGGGTCTGGCAGCGGCCGACATGCTGCGGCGAGAGGGCTACGACGGTCCTCTTACCATTGTGAGTGCCGACGCCTCTCCGCCAGTGGATCGTCCGAACCTTTCCAAGGACTACCTGGCCGGCACGGCTCAAGAAGAGTGGATTCCTTTGCGGTCTTCGGACTACTATCGCGACCACCGGATCGATCTTCTCCTTCAGTCACGAGTTTCATCGCTTGATACGAAAAGACGGCGGATCGTGCTTGAGAGTGGCATGGCCCTCGAATATGGCGCCCTCCTAATGGCCACCGGAGCCGACCCGGTCCGTTTGCCGATTGAAGGCGCGACTGATTCTCAGCTCCATTATCTCCGTACGTTCGCTGACAGCAAGGCAATTATTGCCAAGGCAGCTTCAGCAAAACGTGTGGTGGTTGTTGGTGCCAGCTTTATCGGCTTGGAAGTTGCCGCATCGTTGCGCGCCCGCGGAATCCTCGTAGATGTAATAGCACCTGAGAGCCAGCCGCTCGAACGCATAATGGGAGCTGAGGTTGGCCTCTTCATTCGCAAGCTTCACGAAGCTCACGGCGTAACTTTTCACTTGGGGCAGACGGTCAGCCGGGTGAGCGGTCGCACAGTGACCTTAGCCGATGGAACAGATTTAGAGGCAGACTTCATAGTTTTGGGTGTAGGCGTGCGGCCGTCGCTGATTTTGGCCGAGCAAGCTGGGCTCGCGATCGATCGAGGGATCGAAGTCAACGAATACCTGGAAACAAGTGTGGCCGGAATCTTCGCTGCTGGCGATGCCGCCCGCTGGCCCGATCCGCACACCGGCGAGCGAATTCGCGTCGAACACTGGGTGGTTGCTGAACGGCAGGGTCAAGTGGCAGCTAAGAATATTCTTGGCCGTCGCGAGAAATTTGAAGCCGTCCCATTCTTCTGGAGTCAACACTACGATGTGGCCATCAATTACGTGGGCCATGCCGAAAAGTGGGAGACTATCGAGATCGATGGGAGCCTCGGTGCGCGCGATTGTGCCGTGGCCTATAAGAAAGGCGGTCGCACTCTCGCTACTGTAACCATCTCGCGCGATCTGCAAAGCTTGCAGGCTGAGGCTGCCATGGAAACTGAAATACGGCCGCAAAGACGAGAGGTCGCCTGAGCGGCTCCTCACCGAGTTCGACAACGGCATAAGATACGGGATACTCGAACCTCGGGAGCGGTGAGTTAAAAGACAACAGCGGAGAGAAATGAAGCCGACTGGTTCCCCAAATCTGTGGCGACCGCTTCGAGTAACGGTTTTTCGCAATCTGCTAATCGCGGACGTCATTTCAGACGCCGGCGCTTTCATGCAGAACGTGGGCGCTGCATGGTTGATGGTCTCACTTGGCGCCGGGCCGATTTATGTTGCGCTGACGCAGACTGCGGCTTCCTTGCCATATTTTCTGCTGGCCCTTCCAGCGGGCTCCGCGGGCGATATCGTCGACCGCCGCAAGCTGATTCTCTTCACCGAGTCGTGGATGATGGGCATCGCGTTGATTCTAGCGATCTTGACGATCGCAGGAGTGATGTCGCCATGGATACTCTTGGTGCTCACATTTGCGCTCTCGGCGGGAGATGCGTTCGAGACGCCGGCATGGCGTGCATTCCTCCCCGAATTGGTGCCCAAGGAAGACCTAGCCGCGGCTTCTGCGCTCAACGGGATCGAATTCAACCTCGCCCGAGCGGTTGGGCCGGCGCTCGCTGGCACGATCATATCCGCTGCTGGTGTCGCCACAGCATTTGTGGCAAATTTCGTATCGTTCTTCGGCGTGATTGTAGTTGTTGCCCGGTGGAAAAGGCCTGTTCGAAAGCGAAGCGCGCCGCCGGAATCCTTGTCGGGAGCCACAGTCGCGGCCATTCGCTATGTCCGCCACTCACCGGCAATTCTGACGGTATTGCTTCGAACAGGCATCGTCATGTTCTTCTCCAGCGCACTTTTTGCGTTGTTGCCGACGGTTTCTCGAAGCGTGAGTCAGCATGCAACCGGCTATGGACTCTTGCTTGGCTGCTTTGGTGGCGGTGCGATCATCGGTGCTTTGGTCATGCAGCCAGTCCGGGACAGGTGGGCGATGGACTCCATAGTGTCGACGGGCGTTGTCAGCTTCGGGTTAGTGATGCTCGCGATGAGCAGGTTGCACAGATTGAGCACACTGGCTGCGGTTATGTTGGTTGGCGGTGCGGCATGGGTGATCTTCATTTCCCTTATCAATGCCCTTGTCCAGAACCTGGCACCTGATTGGGTAAGAGCGCGAGTCCTCGCCATCTTCATTCTGGTTTATCAGGGGAGTTATGCGCTCGGGACCGCGACTTGGGGCGCCGTCGCCCAACGATCTGGCGTTGGAACCGCGCTCGCTTACGCTGGATTGGGGACAATTGCCACCGCGGCAGTTGCCCTTTTCGCGCAACTTCCCGATTCGACCGCGGATCTGAGTCCCTGGAACCACTGGCGCATGCCGGTCGTCATTAAGGAAGTTGAGGCTGATGTTGAGAAGGGTCCGGTGCTGGTGACCATTGAATACTCGGTTATGCCAAAGCGGACGGCAGAATTTGTGGATGCGATGCATGAATATGGTCGGATACGGCGTCGCGATGGCGCGTATCGGTGGGCAATCTTCCGCGATACTGAAGTCGCGGATCGTTATCTGGAGCTGTTTTTGGTGAACTCTTGGGCGGAGCATCTGCGTCAGCATGAGAGGCAAACCCAGTCCAACCGTGAGTTGGAAGGGCGAATATACGGCTATCTTTCCGGAGAACCAATGGTGCGTCATTTGATCGACACCTACGCAACAGGAACGTGATCGGACAAAACCCGCTTCAGCGAGGTTTGACGCGAGATAAATAATCGCTGGACGGGTGTCCCGCACTTCGCCGCGTGTTTGCGCTCTGTTAGCGTTCTTGCTATAGCTTTCGGTGGTTTTTCATCCGATCGGTCTCGGACGGGTAACGCAGTTGTCACGCCAAATGAACTGCCTGACGGGCGTGCTGGAGCCTCGCAGCCATCCTTACCAAGTCGGCGAGGGAGTTCGCTTTCATCTTTTGCATAACCTGCCCGCGGTGTGCCTTTACCGTGATTTCGCTAATGCCCAGTTCTGCGCCAACCTGCTTGTTTAACAGGCCAGAGACCACGAGTGCTATCACTTGCCGTTCGCGAGGAGTGAGTGATACGTAGCAGTATCGAAGGTCGCGCAACTCGACTTCGCGATCCATAGCTACGCGGCTTCTTGCGAGACCTTCGCGGATTGCTCGCAGCAAAACGTCATTACCGAATGGCTTTACTAGGAAATCGACGGCACCCGCCTTCATGGCTCTTACCGTGGTGGGAATATCTCCGCAACCGGAAATGAAGATGACCGGCATCTCTGCACGCTCTAGCGCGATTTTCTTTTGCGACTCGAGTCCATTCAGGTCCGGAAGTGCGAGATCGAGGATGAGACAACTCGGTACGAGAGGCCGCGGCTGAGTGAGAAATTCTCGGGCCGACTGGAATGTCTGCGGTTGCCAGCCCTCGGAGCGAATCAACAGTTCCAGCGTTTCCCGAACAGTGATGTCTTCGTCAACGACGAAGACAACGGGCGATACTTTGGGAATAGAGGAAAGCCCCATCCCATGGTCAAATGTTTGCGCTAGATTCATATCCCACCCCTTGAACTTGTTTGTTCTAAGTGGCAGTGTGAATCAAGTGCATGTGGGTCCACAACCCCAAATGGTTGAGTCGCAGGCCCCACAGATGGTCAAGTAAGACGGCCCGACTTTCGGCGGATAGCGAACACGTTTCGTTTTAAGTTGCGATGTGTCTTCTGCCGAAAAGACGGGCATCAATGGACCATGCCCCCGGCCCGATCATTGCAATAGTGCCGCCTAACGTCGCGAGGGCAATTGAAATCCACGGGTCGCTGCCGGTCGCAAACGCGAACCAGAGTTCGATCAGCGCGACCAAAATTCCTACGATCGGGGTCCACAATCCAACAAGTAGGAGTATCCCGGCGAAGGCAGCAATTACCTGTGGAATCATCGCCGGGGAAAAGGATTCACCCGTAAGCTCGATGATCCCGAAGCGAACGAGCAGAATGGCTGTCAGAATGCGCTGAAGAAAAAGACCTACACCTGGCCAGCCGTTGGCGAATGTCGAAAACAGTCGTTGCAAAACTTTCTCCAACGAGATCGTAAGCAAATTGCAACGAAATGGAAACGCCTTAAAGTTGGACTCGGCGATCCTACTTTTGGGGGAGATCACAGTTCACAGTTCAATGATGCCGCGCTTGAGACCGATCGTCACAGAGTGGGCGCGATCGTTGGCACCTAACTTGGATAATATATTTGTAACGTGGCTCTTCACAGTCGCTTCACCGATCGAGAGCTGATCAGCAATCTGCTTATTTGAGTTGCCGGCGCCGATCAACTTCAGGACGTCAATTTCGCGTTCTGTTAGCGCGTCATCAGTTGCATGGTCTGCCAGTTCCGCGGCAATTTCTGGTGGAATTCGTTTTTGTCCCGCATGGACGGCGCGGATCGCATGGAGCAATTCCTTGTGCACGTGCCCTTTGAGTATGTAGCCTCTGGCGCCTGCTTTGAGAGCCCGCAACACTTGCATATCGCCATTGTAGGTCGTCAGAACGATTACTCTGGCATCAGGAAACTCGCTCCGAATCACGTTGATGGCCTCGAGTCCACCCATGTCCGGCATCTGAAGATCCATTAAGGTTACATCCGGTCGATGCGTTCGGAAGGCGTCGATGGCCTCCTTTCCGTTCGATGCCTCTGCAACCAATTTCAGGTCAGGTTCAGTGTTCACCAACGCCGCAATGCCTTTTCGAAGGAGGGGATGGTCGTCGACGGCGAGGATTCGAATGACGTTATGGGCGCTGTCCACGATTTCTAACCCTTTCAAGGAATTTCGATCCTCGGCGTTCGCTCGAATTCTCATAAGCAACGGAAGCCGGGACTGTCAGCTGAACCTCAGTACCGGCGCTGGCCTCACTCCAAAATTCCAGCTGGGCTCCAAGTCGCTCGGCGCGTTCACGGATGCCACGCAGTCCCCAGTGGCCGGCAACGCCGCCTTGCTTCAGCACATTCGGGTCGATGCCCGTTCCGTCGTCGCGGATGCGAACGCGAAGGACGTCATCGCCGAATCGAACCTCGGCCTCGATTCGACGGGCGTGTGCATGCCGATAGGCGTTTCTCAAAATCTCAAGTGCGATCCGGCAGACTTCGTTCTTGTTGGTCTCAGACAGCATCCTCTGCTCACCTTCCTCGATCAAGTCGAAGACCGGCGGTTGATGGTTGTTGTCAGAGTTCGCTAAATCCCGACTCGCAGCCGTGAGTAACTCCGCGAGGTTTCCCTTCGTGATTGGTTCGGAGCGCAAGCCCTGAATCGCATCCCGGCTCTCGGCCAGTGCCTTCTCGGTCTCAGTGATCGCATCGTCCAGAGACTTCATTGCATCATCGGGTCTTCGAGGCAGCAGGTTGCGAACGGCTTGAAATTGGAACAACAGCCCGTGCAGAGTTTGCAGCAAGGTATCGTGAAGTTCGCGCGCGATACGTGTCCGTTCATTGACACGTGCCTCCAGCCCGATCGCGAACTGCTTCTGCAATTGCTGAACACGGAACCGATAAATGGCCCACAGTAGTACGAGAGAAGTGACCGCACACGCTATCCGAAACCACATAGTCTGGTAAAACGTCGGGAGGACGGCAAACTCTAATGATGCTCCTGCTTCGTTCCACACCCCGCTGTTGTTACTTGCGAGTATCCGGAACCGGTAGCTACGCGGAGCTAGATTCGTATAAAAGGCCTGCCGACGATCAGCCACATCGTGCCAATCGCGATCCAGGCCTTCGAGCTTGATGCGAAAATGAACCTTTTCCGATGCCACCAGACTCAGTGCTGTGTAGTCAATCTCTAAATGCGTTAGTGGCGGCAGCCTTAAGAGCTGATCCGGGTCGGAAACAGTATCGTACGGCTTCCAATCGACGACCACCTGTTCGACGTGTACCGGCGGCGGAAGCGTGTTGAACTGCAGGCGGTGCGGATCAATCACACTCACGCCTTCCGAGGACACGAACCAGATCTTCCCATCCGAGGATTTCGTGACCGGCGGATTATACGGACGGTACGGAATTGCGCGCACCCGTACGCCGTCCGCGGTGTCGAAAACTGTGGGATGAACCATCTGCTTCGCAGCCTGATTCCTGTCCGCTGCGGCTGTCCAAGTGTCCATCTCGGAGCGTGAGAGTCGCATCAGCCCACATGGTGTATACAACCAGAACGAATGATCGTCGCCCTGAATGAACCAGTGAATAGGATCGCAGGGTAACCCGTTCTGGCGATTGAGCGTCACGAAGCGTCCATCTTTCATCCGGCTCAATCCACTGTCAGTTGCCACCCAAAGCGTGCCGTCTTTCGACACCTGTAGATTGGTGATGGTACCGGGGCCCAATCCATCTGCGGCCGTGTACCTCTTCTGAATATGGCCATCATCGAAATAAGAGATGCCACCCCCATAAAATCCAAGCCAAATACCGCCGTGCAAATGGTCCGCAGCCAAACTCAGCGCAAAGTCCTTATGACCCAGGCTGGCCCAAGGAATCCGTTCGACGAGTCTACCGCCCCTCAAGTGAAGAAGTCCCCCTTGCTGGTCGGACATCCATAGATCTCCAGTGGAATCTTCAGCAATGTCCAGCATTCTTCCGTCGTAAGTGCTGGTCACAGAAACGAATCGGTTAGCTTCCAAATATCCGAGCTCGTGAGTGGTGGACACCCATATTCGCCCGCTGCTGTCTTGAAAAAGAGAAGTCGGCGGCAGTCCGTTGAGCTTTCCATCGCGCTTGTCGTAGGGGGTGATTTGTCCTTCACGCCACCGATCGAGGCCGCCAGGCGTGGATATCCAAACACTTCCATCCTTGTCTGCTAAAACCGATTGTGGCAGGCCACTCGACAAGCCTTCTTTCAGAGAAAAGGTAGCGACCGCGGTGTCCCGAAAGCGATCCAAACCGTTATTAGTTGAAACCCAGAGATTATTTTCTCGATCTTCAAAGAGCGCCACGACCTCGTCGCTCGACAAGCCATCGACTTGTCTAAATACGTCGGCTCTTCCGTTATGCACATGCACTAGGCCCGAATGGTACACAGCGATCCAGAGGCCGCCGTCATGGTCGCGGAGCATAGTTCTGGTGGAAAAAGACTGCACGCTGCTGGGCAAGGAAAACGTCTCGAGTTGGCCGTCGAAGAATCGTCGAATTCCTCCCTCCATACCGATCAGCAACTTGCCGGTATCGTCTTCGGTTATACCGACGAGGTGATCCGTCCCAAACGGCAGTGGATAGAACTTTGGTGGCCCCGGTTTCCATTTCCAGATCCCGTTTTTTCCAATTGCCCAGAGGGTATCCTTCGTGTCCTCATACAGACTAACGATCTTTCCCCCACCTAGGCTGCCATCCTTTCCGCTGCATTGAACACCGCTCTTCCCAATCGCGCATACAGCCGAAGCAGAAAAAATTTTCTCGGTGCTAGACCATATCGTGCCTTCACGATCTTCAAGCAGGGAGTAAATCATATGACCGTCAAGCTCCGGATAGTGGGTCAGCTTTCCATTCTTCCAAGACGCAACACCTTCAATGGTGCCAATCCACAAGGTCCCATCTCGCGCAGCAAGCAGGCAGTGAACAATACGTGAAGGCAAATCCTGACCTAGGCGCGCTTGCCAGGGAACCACCCGAACCCCATCAAAGCGATACAAACCGAATTCCGTGCCCAGCCACAGGTAACCATCAGGCGTCTGCGCAATCGCGAGGATCGCACCCTGGGTAAAACCGTCGCTCACCTTCCAAGCCGTATGCGCGTATTGGCTGACATCTAGTGAGGGATTCAGCGCGAAGGTGCAGGCAGAACACGCCAGCACGATGGTAGACAGCGCCGCCCTCAGCACAATAGGATGCCGCACTTCCCCCCCACACACTCCCAGTGCGCTACATCTTATCGCACTGGGTCTCGTTGTTTTCGATGCTTGGATCCCGAAGCCCATCTCCAAGCAATTCACTCATGCTACTGTGTTTGTTCGACCCTGCGGTTGACCGATCATGGCGGCTCCCGCCAGCATCATCGGATTCTTTCGACCTTGAGGTATGAACCTGTGCGACGAGCGTTCCTCTCAATGGCGTGTTTTCTTGGGCTCGCCGCTGGGCTTAGCGCGCAGTCTACGAACGCCTCTCTCACCGGTTGGGTAACCGATGCTTCGAAAGCGCTAATCGTCGGTGCCCAGGTCGCCGCCATCGCCACAGACACCAATATCCGTCATACCCGTGAGACCAACGGATCCGGAGAATACTTTCTGACGAATCTTCCACCTGGACGCTATCATATTGAGGTTGTAAAGCAGGGCTTCAAGACATTAATCAAGGCAGATGTCATCCTTCACGTGCAGGATGTTCTCAACCTCGACCTCGAGATGCAAGTCGGCCCAACGTCAGAAACGATCCGGGTGGAGTCCGGTGCGCCCCTGGTCAACACCGAATCGGCAACCGTGAGCACTCTCGTTGACAACCGTTTCGTGGAGAACTTGCCATTGAACGGTCGCAGCTTCGGTTCGCTGCTGGCGCTGACGCCCGGTGTCGTGCTGACTCCTACTGCGGGGCCATTCTATGAGCAAGGGCAATTCAGCGTAAACGGTCAGCGGCCCGATGCAAATTACTTCATGGTAGATGGCGTGAGCGCGAATTTGGGAACGCCCGCTTTAAGCTTTGGTCAAGGCGGAACGGGTCAACTACCTGCTACAAGCGCATTTGGTGGCATGAGCAATCTGGTGTCGCTCGATGCGCTCCAGGAGTTCCGTGTTCAAACCTCGACCTTCGCTCCGGAATTCGGACGGAGCCCGGGTGCGCAGGTTTCGATACTCACGAAGTCCGGCACAAATGCGCTTCATGGTACGGCGTTCGAATATTTTCGCAATGACATACTCGACGCCAATAACTGGTTTGCGAATAACCAAGGCTTGCCCAAGCCTGCATTACGGCAGAATGACTTCGGCGGCATTCTCGGCGGGCCGATAAAGAAAGACAAGCTGTTCTTCTTCGGCTCCTATGAAGGGCTTCGAGTCCGGCAGCCGCAGATTGCCAACACCTACGTACCTTCACCAGCCTCGCGCCAGAACGCGCCCAGCGCTGTACAGCCCTTGCTCAACGCTTTTCCCAAACCGACCGGCTCCGATCTCGGCAACGGCACTGCCGCATTTGCCGCGGGGTATTCAGATCCTTCGTCACTAAATTCCTACAGTGGTCGCATCGACTACCTCCTGTCGCAGCACCTGAGCCTATTTGGTAGATACAGCGACGCTCCATCAAGCCTTGTTCAGCGTGCTGGTTTCTCATTCGGCTACAGTACCCTTCTGCACACGAAGGACCGCACGCAGACCGTCACCGCCGGGGCGAATGAGACGATCACGTCGCACGCTGTCAATGAGTTTCGGCTTAATTACAGTCTGAGTCGAGGCAATGGCTTTTTGACTCTGGACAACTTCGGGGGTGCGGTACCCCCTTCGAGTTCGGTGCTGCTCCCAACAGGTCAATCTTTGAGTACATCCTCTTTCACTTTTTTGGGCGATCTCAATCCATTTGGCCTTAGTTTTGAAGTGGGCAAGCAAGCAAACAACTTGCAACATCAGATCAATATGACTGACAGTCTGTCGTGGATCGTGAGTGGCCATCAAGTGAAGTTCGGAATTGATTACCGGCGCCTAAACCCCGAAGAAGAATTCAGTTCATATCAACAGACCCTTTACTTCGGCACACTGGCGAGTGTCTTGGCGAACTCGGCCGCCATGGCATTCGTAAGTTCCAGAACGCCAGATGTGGAGATCGTAACGTCCAACTGGAGTCTCTTCGCTCAAGACACGTGGAAAATCGCTATCAAGCTAACGGCTACTTATGGATTGCGCTGGGACTACAACACAGTTCCTTCCTCACCGAACGGAACTCCTCCGTTTACTGTTACGCAGGTGACTAATCTCGCGACAACGATCTTGGCACCAGCAGGAACATCTCTGTGGCAGCCGCAGAGGGGCGATTTCGCTCCCCGACTTGGTCTCGCGTGGCAGGCGCATTCAAACCTGGTCGTAAGGGCCGGGGCCGGCATTTTCTATGATCTAGGGTATGCGGATGTAACAAATGCCTTGATCTCGTTCCCCTACGTTCAGCAAAGGTCTTTTGTCGGAGCTTCCTTCCCCCTGACCGGTAGCAGCGCCACCCCTCCACTTTTCACAACTAGCCCTCCTGTACCGTCCATGTCGGTTGTCGATCCCAATCATGTGCTACCGCGAACGTATGAATGGAATGCCGCGGTCGAGCAGAGTTTAAGCAGGGCTGACGTTCTGGCGCTCACATATGTGGGCGCCGCCGGACGCAAGTTAATGAGGAGAGACATATACTTTGCACCGAATCCAGACTTCACGGGCAGGTTTGATGTTCAGAGCAACGGCGGAACGTCCAGCTACAACGCGCTACAAGTACAATATCGTCACCGGCTCTCGGATGGGTTGCAGGCACTTCTGTCCTACACTTGGGGGCACTCCATCGACGACGTCTCCTCAGACGGGAATTTTAAAAATGTCCCGCCCGGAAAATCGTCAGGCTCCGCCGAGCGTGGCGCTTCTGATTACGACCTCCGGCACGCTTTGTCCTGCGCTGTTTCTTACGACATTTCTGGGCCGGGTAGCGGAGTGTTGAAGCGGATTTTTGGAAGCTGGTCGACCGATTCGATCATTTACGCCAGCAGCGCTCCTCCGGTGAATGTGGTGACGGGAAACAATCCTTTCCCGGATACTTCGTTATCAGGATCCAACAGCGTACAGCGGCCGAATGTCATTCCCGGCGTGCCGTTTTACCTTTACCCTTCTAGCGCGCCTGGAGGCAAGGTGATCAACGCAGCGGCATTCACCACACCTGTACCTGCAACCGCGCAAGGGAATCTGGGACGCAATGCCCTGCGCGGATTCGGTGCGACGCAGTGGGACTTGACGCTGCGTCGCCAGTTTCGCTTCACAGAACGTCTTTCTCTGCAGGCGAGAGGCGATTTCTTCAACATCCTGAATCACCCAAACTTCGGCAACCCGATCGATTACCTCACCTCGCCCCAGTTCGGCCAGGCCACACAAACGCTGAACAACCACCTCGGCGGTGGCGGTCAGAACGGCGGCCTTAACCCGCTCTACCAAATCGGCGGCCCGCGCTCGATTCAACTCGCACTCAAGCTTCAATTTTGAAGAACTCATTGGAATCTCTGCGGTTGTTTGTAGACCATTGCTGACCGTCGCTACTCGTTCGTCACGATGATGCCATCAAGCGCTGCGGACCTATGCGGTCAGTCAAGGTGCGATCCGTGAGAAACACTTGGCCGCTCTTGTGCAGTGGACCAATCCCAGGCGAGAGCAGACCCATCTGCTGCGGCCGATCCGTTCCACGCCGATGCCTAGCTCGGAATCGTGGTGGAGGGTCAGCAGTCAAAGTGCAATTGGTGGAAAAAAGCCGATGCTGCAAACCTCGTACCGACTGACGTGTGATCGCGCGCTCTTGCCTTGTCCGGTCAGTCAGCAAGGTCGCGATCAGTAAAGAAAGGTTTCGAGGTTCCGCGCTAAAGAAGGTGGACCCCGGCCCAACGCCGTGTTGAACAGTAAAAATGCAATTGGTGAAAAGAGTTCGGTCATCGCCTGCTGCTCGGTCTTCGCGCGCCGTGACGGTCACGTGTCGAGTATGCGATCACCCTTGATTGTGAATGGGATCAAGGTACTGCGAGAGACCTGTTTCTCACCTTTCCGGTATTCCCCATAAATCTCGTGTTCGACTAGCGGCGCCCTCGGCCTCGCACACGACAGTGACACCCCGAATGCGAACAAGTTGATTCCGGTGTAGTGTGCATACCGCAAGGGGAAACGCCGTGTTCTTGTCCGCAGAGGAGCTGTCGGAAAAGCTCCGGGCCGCACGATACATCATCGACCCCGTAACGCTTTCGGTTGTGTATCTCGCCGCACGTATGCAGAAGCCGCTGCTGATTGAGGGGCCTCCTGGATGCGGGAAGACTGAACTTGCGTACGCCGTGGCCGCGGCGGCGAATGTTTCCGTAGAGCGACTCCAGTGCTACGAGGGAATTACAGAGGACAAAGCGATCGGGAAGTTCGATGAGGGACTCCAAAGACTGTTCTTGGAGACTCAGGGCGAACATGTTGAAAAAGACTGGAGCGAGATCCGAAGACGATTACACACCCTAGATTTCTTTGCAGGGGGACCACTCCTTCGTGCGTTACGTTACGAAAATCGGCCTTGCGTGCTGCTCATAGATGAAATCGACAAGGTGGACCAGGGCTTCGAAGCCTTGCTTCTAGAAATCCTCAGTGCCTGGCAGATAACGGTGCCGAAACTCGGAACGGTAGCGGCGGCAACGATTCCTTTTGTTGTGCTCAGCTCAAACGAGGAGCGACGGCTTGGCGACCCCCTTCGACGACGGTGTTTCTACCTGCGCTTCGAGTATCCAACAGTCGAGCGAGAGACCGAGATCTTAACGGTAAGGAGCAAGAGCGACAGCCCGGGACTACGTGGACAACTCGCAGGATTGGCACACGCGCTACGCGGCTGGAACATGGAAAAGCCTCCGTCGATCGCGGAAATGTTGGACTTGGCGCGAGCTCTGGAAATCTTGGGCATGGAAGAGATTTCCCACGAGCAACGGGACTTACTGCTGCCACTGTTGGCAAAGACGGAGGCAGATCGAAAACGATTACTGCTGCGTGCTGGTTTTGAGGGCTTGGTCGCGGACTCGAAGCGATATCGAGATGAGTTAATGCGGCGGGCAGGGCCCAGCAAAATGGGGCCGGGCAAAGCAGTGCCCCGGCCAGCGGAGGCCGTGGCGTGAAACGGACAGGATTAGCGTGCTTTCTACTGGTGCTGATGCAAACGGCAGCGGCGCAGGTCGCAAATGGAACTGGAGATGTGCGTGGCCTTTGTACGCGCTGGGCAGAGTATTACGCAACGATCTATCAAGTCCCCGTGGACTTTGTAGAGGCCATCATCGACGAGGAGTCAGGTTGGAACCCGTCTGCAATTTCCAACAAAGGCGCCGTCGGGCTGATGCAACTGATGCCCCAGACAGCCGTGCGCTTTGGGGTTCGGAATCGACTTCATCTGGATGAGAACATCCGGGGCGGCGTGGCCTACTTAGCATGGTTGAACCAGAAATTCAGTGGGGATCTCCGGTTGGTCACAGCAGCCTACTACGTCGGTGAGGCGCCGATCCTTTCGCGAAGGCTGGAATATTCGTCTGCCGATGTGCAAGGGTACGTGAAAAGAGTGGCAAGAAGATACCGAGCCAGACGGAGACATAAGGCGATGGTCGAGTCGACGGAACAGCGTGAACTAGAGGTGGAACATGAGCATCCGTAAAACAGCACTGGTTCTGTGCGGGTTGTTGTCGACGCCTATGGTAGGCAACACACAAGTGGTAAACGTAAACCCGCAAGTACGGACAAAGGCCACCGCGGACGGGAAGGTCACAATTGTAGAGATCGCGGCGCATTTTGTGACGGCGATCCGAATGCCGGAAGCCGTGAATTCGGTAGCTGTGGGCGACCCAGCGCTGTTTCAGGTAGAGCATTCAGAGCGAGAACCAGAGCTCGTGTTGGTGAAGGCTCTCACTGAAAAGAGCGCCGAAACCAATTTACTCATCTCCGGCGTCCACGGCCGGCAAATCAGTCTACTTCTGGTGAGCCGGGGAGCCTCTGCGGTTCCCGCCAAGGTGGATTTTCTTCTGCAGTACAAACCGTCCGGAAGCTTTCTGGTTGAACCCGATGTCGTGCCCTTCCCATTGGTTGGGCAGACCACCACGCTCGGGAAAGCACAGCCAGTGGCAAATAGCACGGTGACGAACGGCGCTGATAGGCAGCCGTTACTGATCTCCACATCACTGGGGACAAACGCTTCGACTATGACGAACTCGCCACCGGAACCGGCGGTGAGCCAGGCACAACCGAGATCGTTGGATGATTTGCTAGAGCGTCAGGAACGGGCTCCTCTGCCTGTCCTGCATGGCGAACGAGAGGAAGGAGAGAAGGTCAAGGGGGATCGCTTGCGGACAGGTATTAGCGAAGTGATCGACAATGGCCAGCAGGTTGTCGTCCTGTTCTCGGTCGTAAACACGAGCAAACACGCGATCCTGCTGATGCCGCCACAGGTTCAGTTAGGGGGCAAGAGCAAGACGGGAAAGATCGTTAAGCACGATCGTTGGTCGACCGCAGAGCAGTTGACGATCATGGATTTCCGGCTGAGCCCGCGTCGTGTGGGAACTGGAGAACGCGCAGACGGAGTAGTGGTTTTCGAGCGTCCACCATACAAACGGTCAAACGAGACGTTGTTTTTACAGATGGCCGAGTCGGGTGCGGTCGATCGCCCGGCCTTGGCCCCAATCGGTTTTGGAATTAGCGCGCTTCGGCAGGAGAGAGATCATGGAACAGCAAGAACTGAGAACTAGCGAAGCTCACGAAACAACCTCGAGTGTTGGCGAAGACCAGGCGCAAGCAACGATTTCGGAGCAGGTACAGGAAGAACGTGAACCGCTTGGTTCATTCCAGAGCCTCCGCGCTCTCCTGGACAGGGCACGACGCAATCAGAAACCCGTCTCCAGTCGTCGTGAACTGGGCCTAGATAAGAGCAAGTCAGTGTTCGTGGTGGCCGGAGCGGGCGTTGCGTTGCTTCTAATTTTCTTCGGCGTGTTTTCGAGCCCAAAAAGCCGTTCTCCACTGCCGGGTGAATCCGCGCGTGGTGCGCCTAGTCTCGGGCGTAAGCTCACTCCCGGACAGGAACAGAACAGCGCGGCCAAGGCCGTGACGCCAATACTCAATGCAGATGTGCGCTCAGGGGACGTTGGCCCTGGTTCACCCGTAACGCCGGAGGAGGTCGGTGGAACCTCATCTCGATTCTCGGCAACACCCGTAAAACCGGCGCCGGGCAGAGTGAAAAACTCGGGTGAATATGCGCTCAAGAATGTGGATTTCTCCGATCCGGCGGTCGCGCAGGGACCACCAACGCCCACCTCACATCCACTTCCAGTCGGTGAGTCAAATGCCGACCTAAAGAAACCCTCGATTGTGTTTGTACGTTCTGCGCAAAATGCGACACCGGCCCTTCAGAGTCCGCGGAGCGAAGACAATACACTCGCGGAACTTCTTCCAGCCGGTACGCGATTGGTAGCGCGTCTGGAGGTCCCAGTGAGTTCAGCGGCACCTGCACCCGTGATCGCCGTCGTTGAGTACAACTATGAACACAATGGAGAGGTAGTGCTGCCGGCGGGGGCGAGGGTGTTAGGAAAACTCTCCCATGTGAACTCCTCTGGAATTGTCGGCTTTCAGTTCGACAGAGTCGAAATGCCCGACGGAGCGGTCGAGAAGATTGATGCTACGGCCATGGACCTGAAGTTCGGACCGCTAAAAGGCGACGTCTCCGGACGAAAGCGAGGCACCAATTTCTTGGTGCGCACAATGACCGGCCTCGGGACAGTCGCGGCGTACGTAGTGGGCGGCCAAGGGACGACAGGATTCAACGGCGCGATTTCAGAGAACGCACTCCTGCGAGAGCGCATCGCGGACAATGTCGGTATGGCTGGGCAGGATGAAATCAACATGCTCGCGGCCAACCAAAATATTGTGGTTACCGTACCTGGGAATACTCGCTTTTACATCGTGCTGGAAAAGGGCAGCTCAGAGCAGCAAACCGGG
>Ga0210408_10000400_pt1 | contig 57831 bp, 56 predicted proteins | sample IncBWH4MmetaG_FD_155471 | JGI IMG/M metagenome (GOLD analysis project Ga0210408, IMG submission 155471) | Forest soil microbial communities from Barre Woods Harvard Forest LTER site, Petersham, Massachusetts, United States - Inc-BW-H-4-M | ecosystem: Environmental > Terrestrial > Soil >... | reverse complement strand
CCGACCCCGTAACTTTGCGTAGTCGCGGCCCCCAAAAAAACCGAGGAGACCCCAATGGACCAGAAAATGCACGACAAAGGCCTGGAAATCCGCAAATCCGTGCTTGGCGAGGCCTATGTCAGCAATGCGCTGAAGAGCGTCGACGACTTCAACCGGCCGTTCCAGGAGATGCTGAACGAATATTGCTGGGGCACCGTCTGGGGCCGCGAGGAACTGCCGCGCAAGACCCGCAGCATGCTCAACATCGCCATGATCTCGATCCTGAACCGGCCGCATGAACTGCGCGCGCATCTCAAGGGCGCGCTGACCAACGGCGTCACGCGCGAGGAGATTCGCGAGATCTTGATGCAGGTCGCGATCTATGCCGGCATGCCGGCGGCGGTCGACAGTTTTCGCATCGCCCGCGAGCTGTTCGCCGAACTGGACAAGGGTTGATAGCGATGGACATCGGATTCATCGGCCTCGGCCGGATGGGCTTTCACATGGCCCGCCGCCTGATCGAGGCGCAGCATCGGCTCGTGGTGTTCGATACCAGCAAAGCGGCGGTCGAGCGGCTCGTCGCGCTTGGTGCCACGCCGGCGTCCTCGCCGAAAGACACGGCCGACCGCGTCGAGACCGTGATGGCGAGCCTGCCGTCGCTGCAAGCGTCACTCGATGTCGCGACCGGCGCCGGTGGCGTGATCGAAGGGAGCACCGTGAGGCGCTTCGTCGACCTCTCCACCGTCGGCTCGCAGATGGCGGTGCGCATCCATGACGCGCTCGCCAAACGAAACATCGTGCAGCTCGACAGTCCGGTCTCCGGCGGTGTCGCCGGCGCGGAAAAAGGCACGCTCGCGGTCATGGTGTCGGGTCCGCGGGCGGACTATGAGGCGGTCGAGTCGGCGCTCGCCGTGATCGGAAAACTGTTCTTCATCGGCGAGAAGCCGGGCTCGGCGCAGACCATGAAGCTCGCCAACAATTTTCTGTCGGCGACCGCGATGGTCGCAACATCCGAAGCGGTCGTGATGGGTGTCAAATCCGGGCTCGATCCCAGCGTCATGATCGACGTGATCAACGCGGGCTCGGGAATGAACACGGCGAGCCGCGACAAGTTTCCGCGCTCGGTCTTGCCGCGTAGTTTCGACTTCGGCTTCGCCACCTCCTTGATGGTGAAGGACGTGCGGCTTTGCCTGGAGGAGATGAAATCGCTGGGCCTCGACATGGAAGTCGCCGAGGCGGTCGGGCGGCTGTGGGAAACCGTGATCCGCGACGAGGGCGGGGACAGCGACTTCACCGCCGCGATCAAGCCGATCGAGAAGGCGGCGGGCGTCGTCGTGGGCGGCAAAGGAGGCGGACACGCGGCGAAATGAACCATCCAGAGATTGGCACATCGACAGCTCGGGCCCGCGGACGATCCCTGGCCACCGACGTGGCCTTCCTTGACCGCCACCGAACCCCGGCGTGACCACCACCTGGGCTATCTCGGCACGTTTGACAAAGCGACCGAGCTTCGTGGACCCGCATTGCAGCGCGCGGCGGTGAACTTGCGGTGGCGCTCGGGCCTGCGCCCGATGCGATGGCGACCGTGCGCACCGGCGGCATCCGCGCGGCGCGCCTCGCCACCATTCGCGCCGACGTGCTCGCCAATCGTCCGACGCCCGGCTCTCGGCCAAAAGACCTCGAACGCCTGCGCTGATCCGGCGCGTTCAAACGAACAGGTCGGCCACGATCATGAAAATCCCGACCTGTGCGATCGTCCAGCAGATGGGTCGCACCCCCGGAGGCGCGAAGGCATAGGCGGGAACATAAAGCACGCGGCCAATGACGAACACCCATGCCCCGATCGCCGATAGCGACCCGGCCGCATGGGCCGCATGCACCAAAAACAGTGCGGCAAGGAACTGTGGAAATATCTCGAGCAGATTACGGTGCGCGCGAACAAAGCGCCCGCTCAAGCCGGTGACCTCGCGCGGCTCGTCACGCGGCCCCGCAACCCAGGCGCCTCCGAGCTGACGGAGTGTCAGCACGCTGGACAGCGTGAGCTGAACAACGGCCAGCAACATGGCCGCGGCCAAGGCCCAGAGATCGGCTGTCATGAGCGTTGCTGCCAGCCTTGAAGATCGCTCATCCAGGCACTGTGAACCGCAATGCCTGCCCCGCGCCGCGACCGGATCAAGCACAACAGCTGGATATCCGCAAGGGGTCGCGAGCCGCAACGCACGCAGCCGTTCCTGCAGCCGTGCGTAACGCGGAGCGATCGGCCATCGACGCTCGACGCCCTGCGATCACCTTGCTAAGCCCCCTCTCCCGCCGGGAGAGTCTGAGTCGACGCATGACTGTTGCAATCGAGATGGGACACACGACGGCAGGCGCCCCGGCCGCTCTCGACCTCGAGGAATTGCTGGCGACGCGCCTGCTGGTGCAGGGCAATTCGGGCTCCGGCAAATCCCATCTGCTGCGCCGGCTCCTGGAACAGAGCGCCCCCTGGGTGCAGCAGGCCATCATCGACCCGGAAGGCGACTTCGTGACACTGGCGGAGCGGTTCGGTCACCTCGTGATCGCCGCCGAGGACCACACCGAGCGGGGCCTTCAGGTCGCAGGCGAGCGCGCGCGCATCCATCGCGTCTCCACGGTGCTCAATCTCGAGGGGCTCGACGCCGAGAACCAGATGCGGCGCGCCGCCGCCTTCCTCGGCGGGCTGTTCGAGATCGCGCGCGACCATTGGTACCCGATGCTGGTGGTGGTGGACGAGGCGCAACTGTTCGCGCCGGCGGTCGCCGGCGAGGTGTCGGACGAGGCGCGCAAACTCTCGCTTGGCGCCATGACGAACCTGATGTGCCGCGGCCGCAAGCGCGGGCTTGCGGGGATCGTCGCCACCCAGCGGCTGGCGAAGCTCGCCAAGAACGTCGCGGCCGAGGCGTCCAATTTCCTGATGGGCCGCACCTTCCTCGATATCGACATGGCGCGCGCCGCAGACCTTCTCGGCATGGAGCGGCGACAGGCCGACGCCTTCCGCGATCTGGAGCGCGGACAGTTCATGGCGCTGGGCCCGGCCCTCTCCCGCCGTCCCCTGGGGTTGCGTATCGGTCCGACGGATACCAGCCCGCGCAATGCGACCCCGCGGCTCCTGCCGCTGCCCGAAGCGACCTTGGAGGACGCACGTGGCATCATCCTGGCAGCCCTGCCGCCCGAGACCATCCGGCCCCAGCGCCGGCCATCGCCGGACCTTCTCGACCAGCTCATGGCGGCAAAATCCGCAGGCCTTCAGGCTCGGTCCGCAGCGGTCGAGCAACCACTTAGCGTCGAGGACCTGGCGGAGCGGCGCGAGCGTGTGGACCGCGTCCTGCGCGCCATCCTGGCCGAGCCCGACGCAGGATTCCGGGCCATCGGCGTGCTCTATCAGGAGTTCGCGGTCCGCTGCCGCATCGCGGGGCTCGGTTCGGATGTGCCGGACCTCGGTGACTTCCGCCGCATGCTGACGCGCGCCCGCGCCGGGCTCGGCTCCGATGTGCCAGAGGATAATGCGTGGCAGGATGTCTCGGTCCGCGCCTCGATTCTGCCCGAGGACATGCAGGGTGTGTTCATGATGCTCGCCCGCGCAGCGCAGCGGGGTTGGCCGTGCCCGGGCGATGCCGCGATTGCCCGCGCCTATGGCTCACACTCGCTGCGCCGTGCCCAGCGTCTCTTGAGCTACATCGAGGAGCAGGGCCTCATCGTCTGCCAGCTCGACGGGGCCGGCCGCAGGATCGTGACGCTGGTCGAACTGGCCTGGGCGACGGCACCGGGCGACCCCAATGCCGACGATCTGCCTGTCGAGCAAGGCGGCAGCAATTCACCTCCATGATGCAACGGTCGCGGCGGATATCCGGGAAGCCCTCGAGCAACCGGGGCGACGCTGTGATACGCCTGTGAAACCATGGAATCTTCGAAAGGGAGTGGAATGATCGTCCATCGCATCGCGGCCTTTACCAACGGAGCGCATGGCGGAAACCCCGCGGGCGTCGTCCTTTGCGAGACGCTTCCCGACGCTGGCACAATGCAGGCGGTGGCTGCCGAGGTCGGCTATTCGGAAACCGCGTTCGCAGCTCGGATCGAGAGCGGCTGGCGGGTGCGGTACTTCGCGCCGGAGGTCGAGGTGGACTTCTGCGGCCACGCAACCATCGCACTTGGAGCTGCGCTGGCGCAGCGCGAAGGCTCGGGCACGTTTGTGTTGCAGCTCAACCGCACGGAGATCACCGTCGACGGCTACCAATCGGCTGCGGGTTGGGGCGCATCGTTTCGGTCACCGCCGACGCACAGCCGTAACTTGCCGCCCGCGGTCGTCGATGAGGTATTGGCCGTGTTCGGGCTCACACATGGCGACCTCGATGAGCGGATGCCACCGGCCATGGCCAATGCGGGCGCCGATCATTTCATTCTGGCTTTAAGAGACCGCGCCGTCCTGAACGCCATGCGTTACGAGCTTGAGCAGGGCCGCGACCTGGCGCGGCGGGAAGGTATCGTGACCTTCAGCCTGCTCTACGCCGAAACACCTCAGCTCTTCCACGCGCGCAACCCGTTCCCGATCGGCGGAGTGTACGAAGACCCGGCGACCGGGGCTGCGGCCGCAGCGCTTGGCGGGTATCTTCGTGATCTCGGTTGGCCTCACCAGGGCTGCATCGTGATCCAGCAGGGCGAAGACATGGGCGTGCCTTGCCGCTTGCAGGTCGAAATCGCTGAGCAGCCCGGAACACCCGTCAGAGTCTCCGGGACCGTCCGCGCTATCCGTGAGGCCGCAGCGCTCTAACCGTCAGACTCATCAATGCAGAACGATGCCAAGGATCGGTATCGCCGCACGTCATTGCGAGGCGCGTTTGATTCAGTCTGATATCGATAAGGGCATAGTAGCGCGAGTGGGCCTCGCCGCCTGGCTCCAGAGAGATGCGGCCTGGAAGCCCAAGCCGACCCAGCGTCCGGGAACTCCCGCTGCTTGCAGTGTCTAACGGCCTCTAACAACCATGACGGGCAATTTTCCGGCTCCGACGCGAGTGTCGGCGGCGCACCGAATGAACCGGCGCGTTCGAGCTTGGCACGGGGATCAACATATCACGCTTGCCGAAGCCGTCATGCGTATCGCCGAGAGTTGATCAGCACCGGACGACAGATCGGTGGACACGGTCCACGAGCTGCCCAAGCATGGCCGGTGCAAGTTCGGTTACAGCCTGATCAATCCGCTTTCATATCGCAAGCAAGGAGAGAGCACATGACCGACTCGAGAAAGGAAAGCGATAGCCTTGGGATCGTCGAAGTCCCTGCAGACAAGCTGTGGGGCGCGCAAACCCAGCGCTCACTCGAGCATTTCAGCATCGGCAAGGATTTGATCCCCCGCGAAATGATCACGGGCTATGCGACCCTCAAGAAGGCAGCCGCAACCGCCAATTACACGAGCGGCCGACTCGACGACACGCGCTACAAATTGATCGTCCAGACCTGTGACGAAATCCTGGAAGGCAAGCACCACGACATGTTTCCGCTGCATGTATGGATGACGGGCAGCGGCACGCAGTTCAACATGAACGTCAACGAGGTGATTTCAAATCGCTGCTGCCAGCTGGCCGGCACGCCGCTTGGCAGCAAGCGCCCGGTGCATCCGAACGATCACGTCAACATGGCGCAGTCGTCGAATGATTCCTTTCCCTCGACCATGAACATCGCGGCCGCCGTCAACGTCAGGCAGCGCCTGGTCCCAGCGGTGACGGCGTTGCGCGATGCCATCGCCGCCAAGGCGAAGGAATGGGACAACATCGTCAAGATCGGACGCACCCACATGCAGGATGCGACCCCACTCACATTGGGTCAGGAATGGTCAGGCTATGCCGGGATGCTGTCGGACGACCTGGAGCGGATCGACGCGGCGCTATTGGGCGTCTATCGGCTGGCGCTCGGCGGCACCGCGGTCGGCACCGGCATCAATTCGGCTCCTGGCTTCGCCGAAGCCGCAGCGGCCGAGATCGCAAAGCTGACCGGTCTGCCGTTCGTCACCGCACCGAACAAGTTCACCGTGCAGGGCGCCCATGACGCGCTGGTGCAACTCTCCGGCACGCTCCGCACGCTCGCGGTCTCGCTCTACAAGATCGCCAACGACATCCGGCTGATGTCATGCGGGCCTCGCGCAGGCTTTGCCGAGTTGGAGATACCGGAGAATGAGCCGGGCTCCTCGATCATGCCGGGCAAGGTCAATCCGACTCAATGCGAGGCGCTGGCCATGATCGCGGTGCAGGTGATGGCCAACGACGTCGCGGTGGGTCTTGGCGGGGCCGGCGGCTATCTCGAAATGAATGTCTACAAGCCGCTGATGATCTTCAACATCACGCATTCGATCACGATCCTGAGCGACGGCTGCGTCAATTTCCGTAAATTCCTGGTCGAGGGGACCAAGCCCAACCTGAAGAAGATCAACGAATATGTCGAACGTTCGTTGATGCTGGTGACGGCGCTCGCGCCCGTGATCGGCTACGACAAGGCGTCGAAGATCGCGCACTACGCGATGGACAACGATCTCACCTTGAAGGCTGCGGCCCTCAAGCTCGGCTTCGTCAGCGAAGACGAGTTCGACCGCGTCGTCGATCCCGCCAAGATGGTGAGACCCTATGTCGCGGCTGCGCCGACGGCATCTGCCGCCGGCTGAAAGGCGAAAGTTCCTGGCGAGGACCGGCCCGATCCCGGGCCGGCCCCGGAGCTGCTGTCCGCCAGCGCGGGAGAATGGGCCATGACCGGCAAAGATCGTTCGGAGCTGATCCTTGCATTCGCAAGGGTTCTCTATGTCAACGGCCAGGCAACGGATCAGATCATCGCTGCAATCCGCCGGCTCGGCAGCAAGCTGGGAAGCCGTGCCGAGTTGTTGCTGCGCTGGGGTGAACTGCAATTGCGTGTCGATGGTGGCGGCACAACGCCGGTCTCGTATGTCGCGGCCGATCCGGTCGGGGTGGACATGGACCGCGTTGTCTCCGCGATGCAGGCGATCGCTGATATCGAGGCCGGCCGCCTTACTCCCGCGGACGCGGGCAAGAGGATCGATGCCATCGCCAAGGCGCCGCCGCCGTCGACCTGGCTGTTTGCCCTGGCGGCGGCGGCCGGCGCGATTGCGCTGGCGATCATCTTCGGCGTTCAGCACCCGCTCACTGCGCTGTTGATCTTCATCAGCGCGGGCGCAGGCGCCCTGCTCCGCCGCGCCGTCGCCAGGGTCAGCACGAACATCTTCATTCAGCCGTTCTGCGCGGCCCTGCTTGCTGGTCTCATCGGCGGACTGGCGGTCCGCTATCAGGTGAGTACGGCGCTGCGGCTGGTCGTCGTGTGTCCCTGCATGGTGCTGGTTCCGGGGCCGCACATTCTCAACGGCGCGCTCGACTTGATGAGCGGGCGCATTCACCTGGGGAGCGCGCGCCTGATCTATGCCGGACTCGTCGTCGTCGCGATCTCGACCGGACTGCTGCTCGGGCTCACGCTGCTGCGCGAGTCGCTGCCGATCGATCCGCCGGGCCTGCCAGTGCCGCTGTGGCTCGACGTGATCGCGGCCGGCGTCGCGGTGGCCTGTTACAGCGTGTTCTTCTCGACCCCGCTGAACATGCTGGCATGGCCCGTCGCGGTCGGCATGCTCGCCCATGCCTTGCGCTGGGTCGCTCTTACGCAGTTTGGCTTCGGCGTCGCGGCCGGCGCGCTGGTCGCCTGCGTTGTCGTTGCCCTGATCCTCACTCCGGTTTCGCGGCGAACGCAGGTGCCGTTCGCAGCCATCGGCTTCGCGTCCGTGGTGTCGATGATACCCGGCGTCTACCTGTTCCGGATGGCGAGCGGACTGCTCCAGATTGCCGGCGGCGCGCCGGGCAGTCTGGAGCTGCTCAGCGCGACGGCTGCTGACGGCCTGACCGCTGCGATCATCATCCTCGCCATGAGTTTCGGCCTCATCGTTCCCAAGATGGCCGTCGATTATGTCGGCGATCACGCAGCGCGGGCCGAATCGTAGAAGGCGACCGACCATGCTCATCCAACCGAACAGCCCGGCGCTCCCAAATGCGCACCCATCGGCGGCCAACGACCTGGCCCCGTCGGCTTTGGCGCAGCGGCTGCCGCCGCTGCTCAGCGTCATCGCCGGCATGGTCGACCTGACCGGGTTTCTCACCCTCGGCAACATCTTCACCGCGCATGTGACCGGCAACCTGGTGCTGGCCGCGGCAGCCGCAGTGCGCGGCGGCCCGCTGAACCTGGCCCAGGCGTTGGCAATTCCCGTCTTCATCGCCGCCGTTGCCTTGACCTGGCTGATCGCACAAGCGTCGCGCAAGCACGGTCCCGCCCTGGCACGGCCGTTGCTGATCGTCCAGTTCGTCCTGCTCGCGATTGTCTTGACCTTCAGCGTCCTCACCAGGCCATCGACCAATCCGCACGGCCTGATGGCTGGAATCGCTGTCATGATCGCCGTTTCGGCGATGGCCTGTCAGTACGCGCTGCTCCGCCTGGCCTTGCCAAGAGCCGTCTCGACGGCGGTCATGACCGGCAATCTCACCAACGCCACCTTGACCGTGATGGAAATCCTGTCGAAGCGCGGGTCGATCATGGCGGCCGATGCAAGACGGTTGACAGGCTCGCTGGCCTTGCTGGCCGGTTTTCTCATCGGCTGCCTTGTCGCCGCCGCGGCTGTCTCGGTTCTGGCCGACTGGGCCTGGTCGCTGCCGCTCGCGTTGGCGGCGGTGGCGGTCGTGCTGTATTAGAGAGTTTCAGTCCGAACGGGGACAGGCTCAGGCGCATCCGCGAGAGTGAGGAGCCCCGCCGCCCTTGCGCGCGTTGCGCTGATTCGCCCGGCAAGGCTGAGATCGGCCGGATCGCTCCGGAAAATGCTCCGCCCGGCCACACCTGATGCAAAAGAAATCGCGCGCGAAAACTCGCACGTTCACAACGCGATGCACGAGCGATGCGACTGTCCGGCCCGTCGCGCAAAATAATTGCTTCCGTTTTCCAGAAAGCTATGATTGTGTTGCGCCATCCCGCCTCGATGCTGAGGGCGTATCGCGATCGTCACGACGCGTGAGGCTGGGCTGCGATGGACGCGAGGACGGTGCGAGACGAGCATCGTCGGCGCGGACGGCGAAGTCGTGTGGTCCTGACACCCCGACGCTGGTGTCAAGTTCGCAGGCAGACGAAGCTTGCGTGCGACGGGGGCAAGAAAGCCCGGTCCCCGGGAAGATCACGTATAACCCGTAACACCATCGCGCAGGGAATGCCGGATGATCCGGCTGAGCCTGTGGACCCTTCCCCGTGCTTTTTTTTAGCACGGGGGCCATGGGTGAGGCCTTCACCCGGCATTCCCTGCGCCCTCTCACTTTGCGAGGGCGAGATTTACGCCAACAACTCGGGTGCAATTGCGCCGCGGGAAGGCGAATTCATGCTCTATCAGGTCGTCATTGCCAGCGACTTGTCCGCCGAAGCTCACCGAGCGAAGGCGGAAGCGAAGCAATGCAGACTATTTCCGCGGAGGCAGTCTGGATTGCTTCGGCGCGGAGCCTGTCATCGGGCCGCGCTTTGCGCGGACCCGTTGGCGCCTCGCAATGACGGCCGGAAACGCGGCGATGCCGTCTGCGTCACAGCCACGGCGCGGGCTTGTCCATCGCGATCAGGTCGTCGACCTCGATGCGCGGGCGCACGACGGCATATTGATCGTCCTTGACCAGCACTTCCGGCACCAGCGGCCGCGTGTTGTAGGTCCCGGACTGCACGGCGCCGTAGGCCCCGGCGGTCATGATCGCCAGCAGATCGCCGGCTTTCGGTTCCGGCAATTTGCGGTCTAGCGCGAGATAGTCGCCGGTCTCGCAGACCGGCCCGACGACATCGGCCAGCATCTCGCGCGTGCCGGGCGCGGGCTGCGCGACGGGGAGGATGTCGTGATGGGCCTCATAGAGCGTCGGCCGGATCAGGTCGTTCATCGCAGCATCGATGATGACGAAGTTCTTGGCGTCGCCATGCTTCACGTAGATCACGCGGGCGACGAGAATGCCGGCATTGCCGACGATCATGCGTCCCGGCTCGAACATCAAGGTGCAGCCGAGATTGTGGCTGACGCGCTTGACCATCGCGGCATAGGCGTCGGGCGGCGGCGGCGCCTCGCGGTCGCGATAATAGGGGATGCCGAGGCCGCCGCCGAAATCGACATGCGAGATGTTGTGGCCGTCGCCGCGCAAGGTCTGCACGAGGTCGGCGAGGATCCGGAACGCGGTCTCCAGCCTGGAGAGATCGGTGATCTGGCTGCCGATATGGACATCGGTGCCGGTCACTTCGATGCCCGGCAGCTTTGCCGCGCGGGCGTAGACCGCGCGCGCAGAGCCAAGCGGAATGCCGAACTTGTTCTCCGACTTGCCGGTGGAGATTTTTGCATGCGTGCCGGCGTCGACGTCCGGATTGACGCGGATCGAGACCCGCGCGGTTCGCCCGGTCTCGGCGGCAAGCCGCGACAGCAGGTCGAGCTCGGGCTCGGATTCGACGTTGATGCAGAGGATATCGGAGGCCAGGGCCGCGCGCAGCTCGGCCTCGGTCTTGCCGACGCCGGAGAACAGGATCTTGGTTGGTGGAATGCCGGCGGCGAGCGCCCGCTTCAATTCACCGCCGGAGACGACGTCCGCACCGGCGCCGAGTTTTGCCAGCGTCCGCAGTACCGACTGGTTGGAATTGGCCTTCATGGCGTAGCACACCAAAACCTTCTCGCCGGCAAAAGCCTCGGTGAAGACGCGGTAATGCCGCTCCAGCGTGGCCGTCGAGTAGCAGTAGAAGGGGGTGCCGACGGCCTTGGCGAGCTCGGACAGGTTGACGGCCTCGGCGTGCAGCACGCCGCCCCGATAGTCGAAATGATTCATGGCTGGCTCAAAATATCCCGGGCCCTCGTGCTGGGCCAGGCGTTCGCTAACGACGACTCAATTGCGCGGCGGCGTACCACCGCTATCGAGGAGCGGGTCGAGAATGAACGGCCGCTTTGGTCCCCTTCCCGCCGTCGGCGGCGCGTCCATGCCGTAGCTCGGATTGAACACGCTCGGTTTGCTCATCGCCTCGCTCTGGGTATCGGTCGGCGCGGGCGCGCTGTTGGCGCTCGCCAGCGCCGGCGACGAGGCGTTCGGCGGCAGGTCCAAGGGACCTTTGCGCCCACAAGCCGAGAGCGCAAGCGAGGCTGCACACAAAGCGAGAATGGCCCAGCCGGAGGAGGTCGGGCGACGGTTACGATTCACGACGAGGTCCCCATTTGGCACAGGACAATACAGAGAATGCACCGCCGCCACCACCCTGAAGTTATCACGCGACCGTGGAACCCAACCCTATTTTCGCTGTTTTTCCAGCCGCTTCAGCCAGCCCTTTGCCTGCGCCAGCACATTTTTCGGCGCCGTGCCGCCAAAGCTGGTCCGGCTTTTGACCGAGGCCTCGACCGAAAGCACCTTCATGACCTCGGCGGTGATCTTGGGCTCGACCTCCTGCATCGCCTCGAGCGGCACCTCGTGCAGCGCCACGCCCTGCTCGGCCGCCAGCGTCACGATCCGCCCGGTGACGTGATGGGCCTCGCGGAACGGCATTTTCAGGGCCCGCACCAGCCAGTCGGCGAGATCGGTCGCGGTGGAATAACCGTCGCCGGCCGCGGTGTGCATGCGGGCCTCGTCGGGGGTGAGATCGGCGACCATGCCGGTCATCGCCCGGATCGCGAGCGAAAGCGCGGCGAACGCTTCCATGGCGCCTTGCTTGTCCTCCTGCATGTCCTTCTGGTAGGTGAGCGGCAGCCCCTTCATGACGATGAGCAGCGCCGTCAGCGCGCCGATCACGCGGCCGGTCTTGGCGCGAACGAGTTCGGCGGCGTCCGGATTGCGCTTCTGCGGCATGATGGAGGAGCCGGTGGTGAACTTGTCGGAGAGCCGCACCAGGGCGACCAAAGGCGAGGTCCAGATCACGAGCTCCTCGGCAAAGCGCGACAGGTGCATCGCGGTGATCGCGGCCGCCGACAGCGTCTCGAGCACGAAATCGCGGTCCGATACCGCGTCGAGCGAATTGGCCATCGGCCGGTCGAAGCCGAGCGCCTCGGCCGTGGCGTGCCGGTCGATCGGAAACGACGTGCCGGCGAGCGCCGCGGCACCGAGCGGCGATTCGTTGAGGCGCCTGCGGGCATCGGCGAAGCGGCCACGGTCGCGCGCGGCCATCTCGACATAGGCGAGCAGATGATGCCCGAAGGTGACGGGCTGAGCGGTCTGCAGATGGGTGAAGCCGGGCATCACGGTCGCGGCGTGCTCGATCGCCCGCGCCACCAGCGCGTGCTGGAAGGCGGCCAAGGCCGCATCGATCTCGTCGATGGTGTCACGGACGAACAGACGGAAGTCGGTCGTGACCTGGTCGTTGCGCGAGCGCGCGGTGTGCAGCCGCCCGGCCGCCGGCCCGATCAGTTCGGACAGCCGCGCCTCGACATTCATGTGAATGTCCTCGAGCGCGCGCTTGAAATCGAAGGAGCCCTTGCCGATCTCTGACAAAATCGTGTCTAGACCCTTGCCGATATTTTTAGCATCAGAGGCCGTGATGATGCCCTGGGCGGCGAGCATCGCTGCGTGGGCCTTGGACGCGGCAATGTCCTGGGCATACAGGTGCCGGTCGACATCGATCGAGACGTTGATTTCCTCCATGATCGCGTCGGGGCTCTCGGCAAACCGCCCGCCCCACATCTTGTTGCTCATGATATCCTGCTCAAGGCCCTGCCATCGTCCAAGCGCGCCGCAAACGGCCGCGCGGGCCCGCACATAGCCTCAATCGAGCTGGAATGACAAACGATATGCCCGACCTCACCTCACCGAAGCCGGCCGCGACGCGGCGGATTCCGCTTGCGATCGGCGCGGTCGTGATCGGCGTGGGAATAGGCTTTGCCGGTTTTTATGGGCTCGGCGCGCTGAAGCAGAGTTCGGGCGACCCGGCCTGCCGTGGCGCCGTGACGCTCGCGCAGAAGATCGCACCGCTGGCGCATGGCGAGGTCGCAGCGCTCACCATGGCGACCAGCCCGCTCCGGCTGCCGGACCTCGCCTTCGCCGACGCCGATGGCCAGCCGCGGAAACTATCGGACTGGCGCGGCAAGACCGTGCTGGTGAACCTGTGGGCAACCTGGTGCGTGCCATGCCGCAAGGAGATGCCGGCGCTGGAGCAATTGCAGACCAAGCTTGCGGGGGCGAATTTCGAGGTCGTTGCCATCAACATCGACACCCGCGATCCGGACAAGCCGCGGAAATTTCTGCAGGACGCCAATCTGACCCGGCTCGGCTATTTCAATGACCCGAAAGCAAAGGCTTTCCAAGATCTTAAGGGGATAGGCCGGGCGATCGGCATGCCGACCTCGGTGCTGGTGGATGGCCAGGGTTGCGAGATCGCGACCATAGCCGGCCCCGCGGAATGGGGCAGCGAGGATGCAGTGAAGCTGATCAAGGCCGCGCTGGGGCCGGCCGCGGGGGGAGCTTAGGCCGCGATATTCAGATTGCCGCCGACGCCAGCGCCGACATTGGCGAGCGACTGCTGGGCGCCCCCGAGCAGGGTCAGGACTGCCGATTTCTGCGCGTCCAGATTTTGCTTCAGCAGCGTCGTGCCAATCTGCTGCTGGATCCCACCCTGTTGGGCTGTGATCAGGCTGGTGGCGATGCTCATCACATCCATAACGCAATACCCCTTAACTCGGGGCACACTAGCCTGCCAGGAGTTAACGAGCGGTGCAGAAGGTCTTGGAAAAGCAGGTCTTGGAAAAGCAGGTCTTGGAAAAGCCCTACCGCGTCGGGACGGGTTTCGGCCCACGGTAATCGTAGAAGCCGCGCTGGGTCTTGCGGCCGAGCCAGCCGGCCTCGACATATTTCACCAGCAGCGGACAGGGACGGTATTTGGAATCGGCGAGCCCCTCATGCAGCACCTGCATGATCGACAGGCAGGTGTCGAGGCCGATGAAATCGGCCAGTTCCAGGGGGCCCATCGGATGATGCGCGCCGAGCTTCATGGCGGCGTCGATCGCCTCGACATTGCCAACGCCTTCATACAGCGTGTAGATCGCCTCGTTGATCATCGGCAGCAGGATGCGGTTGACGATGAAGGCCGGAAAGTCTTCCGAGACAGCGACCTGCTTGCCGAGCTTGCTGACGAACTCCTTGGCCGCGTCAAAAGTCTTGTCGTCGGTGGCGATGCCGCGAATCAGCTCGACCAGCTCCATCAGCGGCACCGGATTCATGAAATGAATGCCGATGAAGCGCTCCGGCCGATCGGTCGAGGCGGCGAGGCGAGTAATCGAGATCGAGGAGGTGTTCGAGGCGAGCAGCGCGTCGGGCTTCAGCACGGCGCAGATCTCGTGAAAAATCTTGCGCTTGACCTCCTCCTTCTCGATCGCGCTCTCGATCACGAGGTCGCAATCCGCGAGCCCGTCGAGCGTATCGGTCGAGGCGATGCGGCCGAGCGCCTGGCCGCGAGAATCGTCCGATATGACCTTCTTGGCGACCTGCCGCGACAAATTGCCGTTGATCGTGGCCAGCCCCGATTTGAGACGATCGGCGGACACGTCGTTGAGCATCACGTCAAAACCGGCCAGCGCCGCCACATGAGCAATCCCGTTGCCCATCTGGCCCGCACCGATTACGCCGATCTTCTTGATCATCGAAGCCATCTCGTCATCTACGGCGAGTCAGCACATATCGCGCCCGCCCATCCCCCAATATATAACCGGCCGGAGCAAGTTTGCATCCGGCCGCTGGTCTTAACGTTATTTTCCGAGCTTGCCGAGCGCCTCGGTCAGTTCGGGAACGACTTGGTAGAGGTCGGCGACCAGACCGTAATCGGCGACCTGGAAGATCGGCGCGTCCTCATCCTTGTTGATCGCGACGATGACCTTGGAATCCTTCATACCGGCGAGATGTTGAATTGCGCCGGAGATGCCGATTGCGACATAAAGTTCCGGCGCGACCACCTTGCCGGTTTGGCCGACCTGCCAGTCGTTCGGCGCATAGCCGGCATCGACCGCGGCGCGCGAGGCGCCGACGCCGGCACCCAGCTTGTCGGCCAGCGGCTCGATATATTTGGCAAAGTTCTCCCGGCTTTGCATGGCCCGGCCGCCGGAGACGATGATCCGCGCCGAGGTCAGTTCCGGGCGGTCGCTTTTGGCGACCTCCTCGCCCACGAAGCTCGACAGGCCGGGATCCGCCGCGGCCGTCACGCTTTCCACCGGCGCGCTGCCGCCATCGGGAGCCGCGGCGAAGGTCGAGGTGCGCACGGTGATGACCTTCTTGGCATCCCTCGACTTGACGGTCTGGATCGCGTTGCCGGCATAGATCGGCCGTTCGAAGGTATCGGGCGCGATCACCTTGATGATCTCGGAAACCTGCATGACGTCGAGCAGCGCCGCCACGCGCGGCATCACGTTCTTGAAGCGCGAGGTCGCGGGTGCCACGACGGCATCATAGGAGGACGCCAGCGAGACGATCAGCGCGGCCAGAGGCTCGGCGAGATCGTGGGCATAGGCCGCGTTGTCGGCCAGCAGAACCTTGCTGATGCCGGACAGTTTTGCGGCGGCGTCAGCGGCGCCCTTGGCATTCTCGCCGGCGACCAGCACATCGACATCGGCGCCGAGCGCCAGCGCCGCGGTCAGCGCCTTGTTGGTGGCATCCTTGAGCTGCGCATTGTCGTGTTCAGCAATCAAAAGCGTGGCCATCAGAGAACCCCGGCTTCAGTCTTGAGTTTCGTAACGAGTTCGGCGACGTCCTTGACCTTGACGCCGCCCTTGCGGCCCGGCGGTTCAGATGTCTTGAGAATCTCGAGATGCGGCGTGAGATCGACACCATAGTCGGAAGCGCTCTTGTCCGCGATCGGCTTCTTCTTCGCCTTCATGATGTTGGGAAGCGAGGCATAACGCGGCTCGTTCAGACGCAGGTCGGTGGTGACGATGGCCGGTCCTTTGAGCTTCACTGTCTGCAGGCCGCCATCGACCTCGCGGGTGACCTTGAAGTCGCTCCCGTCGACCTCGAGCTTGGAGGCGAAGGTGGCCTGCGACCAGCCGAGCAGCGCCGCGAGCATCTGGCCGGTCTGGTTCGAATCATCGTCGATCGCCTGCTTGCCGAGAATGATGAGGCCCGGCTTCTCCTCATCAGCCACGGATTTGAGGATCTTGGCGACCGCCAGCGGCTCGACGGCGCCCTCCGCCTTCACCAGGATGCCGCGGTCCGCGCCCATGGCGAGGCCCGTCCGGATGGTTTCCGACGCCTGTGCCGGCCCGATCGAGACCACCACGACCTCGGTCGCCTTGCCCGCCTCCTTCAGACGCAGGGCTTCCTCAACCGCGATTTCGTCGAACGGATTCATGGACATCTTGACGTTGGCGAGTTCCACGCCCGACCCGTCGCTCTTGACGCGGACCTTGACGTTGTAGTCGACGACCCGCTTTACCGGCACAAGAACCTTCATCGATCCTCTTTCGCTCAAAACAGTGGGATTGGCCTGCCTGGTTTATCGGCTTTGTCTGTAGGCTTGGCCGCGGAACCTAATGGTCCTGCCCACCCCGGTCAACGCGCGCGGAGTCCAAAATTGGCCTCGATGCGCGTCTCAGCGGTTCTGGCCGGGCACCCAGAGCACGTCGCCGGCGCCATTGGCGTTGGCGGTGCGGCTCGCCACGAACAGGAAATCCGACAGCCGGTTGATGTACTGGATTGCGGCATCACCAACCGGCTCGTCCGGCTTTGCCGCGAGTTCCACCATGATCCGTTCCGCGCGACGACATACCGTCCGGGCCAGATGCAGGTGGGCCGCGCCGGACGTCCCGCCCGGCAGCACGAAGGACGTCAGCGGCATCAGGTCGGCGTTGAGCGCATCGATCTCATGCTCGAGCCGTTCGACCTGGCTGGACAGCACCCGCAATCGCTCCGCCTTGCCTTCGCGTTGGGGAACCGCGAGGTCGGCGCCGAGATCGAACAGGTCGTTCTGGATCCGGCCGAGCATGGCATCGAGCTCGCCGTGCTCTTTCACATGGAGCCGCGCCACGCCGATCGCGGCATTGGTCTCGTCAACGGTTCCGTAGGCCGTGACGCGCAGGTCGCATTTCGGACGGCGTTCGCCGCTGCCGAGCGCCGTGGTGCCGTCGTCGCCGGTGCGCGTATAGATGCGATTGAGCACGACCATCGCAAGAATCCCCCGGTTGTTTCCGTCAGCGCCCCATCGCCCAGACCGCGAGCATGGTGATGACGATGGCGACGAACTGCAGCAGCACGCGCATTCGCATCAGCTTCTGCGACGTGTTCGGCGACCCGCCCCGCATCATGTTGACGAGGCCCATCATCAGGACCAATGCGACAGCGGCAACCGCGACAGGAAGCAGGATCTTACTGAGAAAGACTGTCATCGACGCTACATAACATCATGCAGTGGTTCGCGCCATCGGCGGATGAGCGCTGCCGTTGATGCGGCGGGCGGGCTTTCCGTCTATTAATATCCAATGGTCGATCGTTGACCGCTCTTGCCGACCGGGGTGAAAAGTGAGGCAGCTTCGCTATATCTTCCATGTCAGCCTGGACGCATTCTACACCTTCCTTGCCGACGACGGCTGGGCGATCGCAAGCCACATCGCGCTGTCGACGCTGATGGCGATGTTTCCGTTCCTGATCGTGCTGACCTCGCTCGCCGGCTTTTTCGGCTCGAAGGAGCTGGCCGACCAGGCCACCGAACTGATGCTGCAGACCTGGCCGAAACAAGTTGCGGACGCGCTGTCGGGCCAGCTTCACGACGTGCTCACCACGACCCGCACCGACGCACTCACCATCGGCGTGGTGCTCGCGGCCTACTTCGCGTCGAACGGCGTCGAGGCTCTGCGCGTCGCGCTGAATCGCGCCTATGCGGTGGTCGAGCCGCGGCGGTGGTACTGGCTGCGGCTGGAATCGATCGGCTACACCCTGGTCGCGGCGCTGACCACGCTCGCGATGTCGTTCCTGATCGTGCTCGGCCCCCTGATCCTCGAAGCGGCGCGGCGCTACATTCCGCTGATCGTCGAGACCAATGAGCAGTTCGTCAACTTTTCGCGCTACTCGACCGCGATCGCGGCGATGACGGTTGCGCTGTTCATCCTGCACGCTTGGCTTCCCGCGGGCCGTCGCGGCTTTCTGCAGATCCTGCCCGGTATCGTCTTCACCCTTGTCGGATCGCTGGTCTCGGGCATCGTATTCGGGCAGTATCTTGCGCGCTTCGCCAACAACTATGTCACGATGTATGCGGGCCTTGCGTCCGTCATCATCGCGCTGGTGTTTCTGTATTTCATCGCCGCGATCTTCGTTTATGGCGGCGAATTGAACGCGGCCATCATCAAGTCGCGTCTGCCGCACGGCGTGTCGCTTCAAGCAGCGCAGTCGCTAGCGCCCGCGGAGAAACAGGCTTGAGCAGGAAGGCATCCGCGCCGGCCTCGCGCGAGGCGGCCTCGTCGTCGCCGCGGCCCGACACGCCGATGATCGCGATCGCCCCATGCGGCGGAGCAAGCCCCCGAATGCGCCGGATCGCCTCGACGCCGTCGATTCCCGGCAGCACCATGTCCATCAGCACCGCGTCGAATGCGCCGTGCTCGATGCGTTCGACGGCCGCTTCGCCCCGTCCGACGAACTCGGCCTGATGGCCGAGCTCGCCCAGGATGGTGTTGAGCACGACGCGCCCGAACGGATTGTCCTCCACACCGAGGATGCGCAGTCTTGCGGCCGGCTTCTCGGCATCATCGTCTTCGCCGTTTGCGCCCAGAGGCTTTGAGGCGTCCGCGCGCGCCAGGGCCACGGTCAGGGTGAACACCGTTCCGCCGCCCGGACGCGGCTTGACGACGATATCGCCGCCCATCGCACGCGCGAGCTGCTTCACCGACGACAGCCCGAGCCCCGCACCACCGAATCGCGAGGCGATCGAGACATTGGCCTGCGAGAACGGACGGAACAGTCGTTTGATTTCCGCAAGCGTCAGGCCAATGCCGCTGTCCGACACCGCAAAGGCAACGCCGATCGCGCCTTTGGCAGCCCGGGCCTGCTCAACCTTCAACGCGACGCTGCCGGCTTCCGTGAACTTGATCGCATTGTCGATCAGGTTTTCGAGGGCGGCACGCAGGCGGACCGGATCACCCGTCACGAGTGAGACCAGCCTTTCCGAGATCGCAACCGAAGATTGCAACCCCTTGGCGGCGGCACGGCCGGCCAGCGAGTCACCGACATTCTGCGCCAGCGCGCGGAGGTCGAACAGATCCTGACACAGATTGCTTGGCGCGGTGGCGTGCTTGGCGGCGTCGACGAACAGCGTGGCAAGGCTCGCCAGATGCTCCGCGCCTGCCTTGATCGTATCGACCCAGCGCCGCTCGCGCTCGCCGAGTTCCGAGGTCGCCAGGAGGTCGCTGATCGCGAGAATTCCGGTCAGCGGTGTGCGAACCTCATGGGCGAACACCGCAAGGGCCGTTTCAACCATACCAGGCGTATTGGCGCGCTTGCGTGCCTTGGCTGCCGGCGCACGTTTCCTCGCCGGCTGCTTTTTTGCAGGCGCTGCCTTGCGCCGTACGCGCTTCTTTATCGCCATGCTCCCCCTTAGCCCCACGCAGGTTGCAGCATGGCATGACGAGGCTACCAGAGTCACTTGGGCGTTTTGGCTTGTCCCCCCGAGGAATTACGGCAAATTGACCAGCCTGCTGATATCGGCCGGTGTCGCGCCGGCCGCGCGCAGCTCCCGCAAGCCGGTCGACCGGGTCGATTTGGACAGCTTGCGGCCGAGATCGTCGCGGATCAACCGATGATGCCGGTAGGCCGGAAAGGGGAGGTCGAGCAGATGTTGCAACAGCCGGTGCACGCCGGTTGCATGGAACAGGTCCTGCCCGCGGACCACCTCGGTCACGCCCTGCAGCGCATCATCCACCACAACCGAGAGGTGATAGCTGGTTGGCGCCTCCTTGCGGGCAAGGATCACATCGCCCCAGGCCTGCGGGTGGGCCACGACGATGCCCGCCTCCCCGCCAGGCCCCTCGCCCCGGTCGATCCAGGTGAGCTCACCGGCCTTCTCGCTGGCCGCCGCCATGTCAAGCCGCAGGGCATAGGGCGCGCCGGATTCGATCAGACGCGCGCGCTCGTCGGGCGAGATCAGCTTCGCCGAGCCGGGATAGAGCGGCGCGCCGTCGGGATCCCGCGGCCAGGTGCCGACCGCGTCGCGCTCGGCGACCAGCCTTGCAATCTCGGAACGACTTTCGAAGCTGGGATAGAGCAGGCCCTGCGCCGTCAGTTGCCCAAGCGCGGAACCGTAGTCGGCAAGGCAGTCCGATTGCCGCCGCACCGGCTCCTCCCAGCTCAGCCCGAGCCAGGCGAGGTCCTCGTAGATCGCGGCCTCGTAGTCCGGCCGGCAGCGGGCCGGATCGATGTCCTCGATACGCAGCAGGAAACGCCCCCCGGCCTGACGCGCAAGATCGAAATTCAACAGCGCCGAACAGGCGTGACCGAGATGAAGGTAACCGTTCGGGCTCGGCGCAAATCGGAATACGGGTGGCATTGATCTCTCTCGCGGGCCGTGCTGCTTTTAAATGCCAATGACCGTTCAGCTCAACACCCAGGCCGATCTGGAAGCGGCCATCCACGCGCTGGTAAAGCAGGACACGCGGCTGAAGCCGATCCTCGCCATTGCCGGCATGCCCGCCTTGCGACGACGCGAGGCGGGTTTTGTCGGCCTCGCGCATATCGTCTGCGGCCAGCAATTGTCCACCGCCTCGGCCGCGGCGATCTGGGCGCGGCTCTCGGCAGCCTTCGATCCGTTCGACCATCACGCCTGCCGCCGCGTGCGCGCCGATCGGCTGGGGCGCCTCGGGCTCTCCGCCGCCAAGATCAAGACGTTGAAGACCATTGCGCGCGAGCTCGCGGCCGATCGGCTCAACCTGGACATGCTGGCGGAGCAAGAGGCCGACGCCGCGCATCACGCGCTGACATCGCTGCACGGCATCGGCCCATGGACCGCCGACGTGTATCTGCTGTTCTGCCTTGGTCATGGCGATGCCTGGCCTGCCGGCGACCTCGCCGTGCAGGAAGCGATCCGCATCGGTCTCGGACTCGAGATCCGCCCGAACCCCAAGCAGATGGCCTCCATCGCCGAACCGTGGCGGCCGTGGCGCGGCGCCGCGGCACATCTGTGGTGGAGCTTTTATCGCGCAATGAAGAAGCGTGAGGGCGTGATCGGCGGCGTGTCCAAATAGCGAACAGCGTTTCAAACTTTGTTGCCGTTGCCAAGCGATGCGGCATGCGCGAAGAGATCGCCCGACAACATCAGCGGACAGACGAACATGATCTCTGAGGATTTCGTGGTCGAGCGTGACGATCTCGCGCAATGCAAGGTGATCGAGACGGAACTGCCCGAGGCCGGCGCGTTGCCGTCCGAGGCCTTGCTGGTGAAAGTCGATCGCTTCGCCTTCACCACCAACAACATCACCTACGCAGTGGCGGGCGACGAGCTGAAATACTGGCAGCTGTTTCCGGCGCCAAAGGGATTCGGCAACATCCCGGTCTGGGGCTTTGGCGAGGTGATCGCCTCGCGGCATCCTGCTGTCGCCGAAGGCGAGCGGCTGTTCGGCTATTTTCCGATGGCGACGCATCTCATCATCGAAGCGACTGATGTCTCCAAACGCGGCCTGCGCGACGGCGCCGCGCACCGGCAAGTCGCGGCGAGCGTGTACAACATTTACGCGCGCGTCGGCAACGATCCGGCGTTCGCGGGACGAAAGGGCGATCAGCAGGCGCTGCTGCGGCCGCTGTTCATGCTGTCCTTCATGGTCGACGACTATCTCGCCGAGAACGACTTCTTCGGCGCGCAGACGGCGATGCTCTCCTCGGCCTCCAGCAAGACCGCATTCGGGCTCGCGCACCTCATCCACACGCAGCGCGAAAGCGTCACCGTGATCGGGCTGACCTCAGCTTCGAATGTCGACTTTGTCCGATCGCTCGGCTGCTACGATGAGGTCTTGACATACGACCATGCGACATCGGTGCCATCCAGCACGCCCGTCGTCTATGTGGACATGGCAGGCAACAGCCGCCTGCGCGAAACGCTGCACCGGCATTTTGGCGAGGCGATGCGATATTCGGGGCGGATCGGCCTTACGCATCGCGCGACCTCGCCGGATGAGCCGGACCTGCCGGGGGCCAAGCCAAGATTCTTCTTCGCGCCGGACCAGATGCGCAAACGCGCCCGGGAATGGGGACCGGGCGGCATTGATCAGCGGTTCGGCATCGCCTGGGACGGATTTGGCCCCAGGCTCGACCAATGGATCCGCATCGTCGAAGGCCGGGGACCAGAGGCCGTGCAAAAGATCTATCTCGACACGCTTGCGGGGCGCATTCCGCCTGAACAGGGGCATATGCTCTCGCTGCTCGACTAAAGCGCTTTTGGCATCGCCGCGAACGGTATAGCCTTTCGGCAACAAGGGCCGCAGGCGCGGAGGCCGATGCTCGACAGGACCGACGATCTTTCGCTGCAGGTCGAACACTGGCTCGCGCAATTCGAGCACGCGCTGGCCGGCGGTCACGAGCTCACGTCGTTGTTCCATCCCGACAGCTTCTGGCGCGACGTGCTGGCGCTGAGCTGGACCATCAAGACCCTCAACGGTGCCGATGCCATCCTCAAGGAGCTGACCGCTGACGCCGGCAGCGCGATGCCAAGCAGCTTTGCAATCGCCGCCAACCGCGCCCCACCGCGCCGGGTGACCCGCGCCGGAACTAACGCGATCGAGGCGATCATCGACTTCGAAACCCAGGTCGGCCGCTGCAGCGGCATCGTTCGCCTGATCGGCGATCCAGCCGACAACAACTGCCTCAAGGCCTGGACGCTGCTGACGGCGCTTGAAGAGTTGAAAGGGTTCGAGGAGCAACTCGGGGCCGCCCGGCCGCGCGGACAATCCTATTCGCGCGACTTCCGCGGCCCGAATTGGCTCGACCAGCGCGCGGCCTCCACAGCCTACGCCGATCGCGATCCCATCGTGCTCCTGGTTGGCGGCGGCCAGGCCGGGCTTGCGATCGCCGCCCGGCTGAAGCAGTTGCAGGTCGACACGCTGATCGTCGAGCGCTGGCCCCGGATCGGCGATAACTGGCGCAAGCGCTATCACGCGCTGACATTGCACAACCAGGTGCACGTCAACCACCTGCCCTATATGCCGTTCCCGCCGAACTGGCCGGTCTATATTCCGAAGGACAAGCTCGCCAATTGGTTCGAAGCCTACGTCGATGCCATGGAGCTCAATGCCTGGACCGGCACCGTCTTCGAAAGCGGCAGCTATGATGACGCCCAAGCACGCTGGACCGCCGTGCTGCGCCGCGCCGACGGCACGATTCGCGCGCTGCGTCCGCGCCATATCGTGATGGCGACGGGCGTGAGCGGCATTCCGAACCTGCCCGACATTCCCTCGCTGGAGCATTTCGCCGGCAAGGTGCTGCATTCGAGCGGGTATGATGATGGCGAAAACTGGAAGGGCCAACGCGCGCTCGTGATCGGCACCGGCAATTCGGGGCACGACATCGCACAGGATCTCCATTCCTCGGGCGCCGAGGTGACGCTAGTGCAGCGGTCCTCGACGCTGGTGACCAATATCGAACCATCCGCCCAGCTCGCCTACGCGAACTACAGCGAGGGCACGCTCGAGGACAACGACCTGATCGCGACCTCGATGCCGCTCGTGCTCGCGCGCCGGACCCACCAGATGCTGACGGCGCAATCCAAGACGCTTGACCAGACGCTGCTTGACGGGCTGACACGGATCGGATTCGAGCTCGATTTCGGCGAGGACGGCACCGGCTGGCAGTTCAAATATCTCACCCGCGGTGGCGGCTACTATTTCAATGTCGGCTGCTCCGATCTCCTGGTCGAGGGCGCGGTCAAGCTCAGGCAATTCGCCGATATCGAAGCCTTTGTCGGGCAAGGCGCGCGGCTGAAGAATGGTGAGACGATCGAGGCCGACCTGATCGTGCTGGCGACCGGCTACAAAGGCCAGGAGCACCTCGTGCGCAAGCTGTTTGGCGACGACGTCGCCGACCGCATCGGGCCGATCTGGGGCTTTGGCGAGGCCCAGGAGTTGCGCAACATGTACACGCGCACGGCGCAGCCGGGCCTGTGGTTCATCGCCGGCAGCCTCGCGCAATGCCGGATCAATTCGAAATTTCTGGCGCTGCAGATCAAGGCGATCGAGCAGGGGCTGTTGGCGCGCGCCGCGCAATGACGGGAGAGAGACATGATGGAACAGCGCGTGCATACGGTTCTGGGCTCGGGCGAACATCGCTATCGTGTGGTCGAGAACTGGGCAAAACTGCCCGAAAGCTGGCAGCTCACCGACGTCGCCTCCGTCGCGGTCGACAGCAAGGACCGCGTTTACGTCTTCAACCGCGGCGACCATCCGATGATCGTGTTCGACCGCGACGGCAATTTCCTGAAGAGCTGGGGCGAGGGCCTGTTTGCCCGTGCCCATGGCCTGCACGTCGATGCCGATGACAATCTCTATTGCACCGATGACGGCGACCATACCGTGCGCAAATGCTCCACCGATGGCAAGGTGCTGCTCACCATCGGCCTGCCGCACAAGCCCGCGCTTTATATGAGCGGCGAGCCGTTTCACCGCTGCACCCACACCGCGCTGTCGCCGAGCGGCGAGATCTACGTCTCGGACGGCTACGGCAACGCCCGCGTCCACAAATTCGCGCCCGACGGCAAGTTGATCGCAAGCTGGGGCGAGCCGGGCAGCGATCCCGGCCAGTTCAACATCGTGCACAACATCGCGACCGATGCCGATGGTTTCGTCTATGTCGCCGACCGCGAAAATCACCGCGTGCAGGTGTTCGACGGCAACGGCCGCTACGAGACCCAGTGGAACAATCTGCACCGGCCCTGTGCGCTGTGCTGTTGCGGCGGTCGGCGGCCGACCTTCATCATCGGCGAGCTCGGCCCGGGCATGCCGGTCAATCTCAAGGTCCCCAATCTCGGTCCGCGCCTGACCATCGTCGATGCGAAGGGCAAGCGCATCGCGCGACTCGGCGGCGAGGACGGCCCCGGACTTGAGACCGGCAAATTCCTCGCCCCCCACGGCATCGCGCTGGACTCGCGTGGCGACATCTATGTCGGCGAGGTCGGCGTCACCAATTGGAAGACGAGCTTTCCCGATTCCGAGATGCCGGCCGAGGTTCGCAGGCATCGCTGCCTGCAGAAGCTGGAAAAGATCGCGGGTTAGAGTCTCCGTCATTGCGGGCGAAGCGATCAAAAATCTGTCTCGGTCATTCCGGGGCGGTGCGAAGCACCGAACCCAGAATCTCGAGATTCCGGGTCTGCGCTTCGCCATCCCGGAATGACAGCCGGGGAAACTCTGGATTGCTTCCGCCTTCGCTCTTCGAGCTTCGGCGGACAAGTCGGCGCTTTGCGCCTCGCAATGACGATGTGGATGGTGGGCGCATCAGTCCACCTTGATGCCCGACGCCTTGATGATCGGCCACCAGCGCGCGGCCTCCGATTTCTGCAGGGCCCGCAGCGCGTCCGGCGCCTGCTGATCGATCGGGCTGATCTGGATGCCGAGGTCGTCGAAGCGTTGCCGGACCTGAGGATCAAACAGCACCTGCGTCATGGTCGCGTTCAGCTTGGCGATGACGTCCTTCGATGCGCCCTTCGGCACCCACAGCCCGTACCAGAGCGAGGCGAAGAAACCCTTCAAGCCCGCTTCATCGGCGGTCGGAATCTTTGGCAATGACGGCAGCCGCGCGTGACCGGTGATCGCGAACGGCTTGACGCTGCCGGCTGCGACCAGCGCCTTGAAGTTCGACGCCGGCTCGATCATGAAATCGATCTGCTCGCCGAGCAAATCCTGCATCGCCGGTCCATTGCCCCGATAGGGCACGAACTGGAATTTCGTGCCGGTGTCCTTCTGGAATGAAATTCCCGCGAGATGACCGGTGGCGCCGACGCCCGCGATCCCGACCGAGGCCTTGTCGGGATTGGCCTTGAGCCAGGCGATCAATCCCTTCAAATCGTCCGCCGGCAAACTCTTCCGACCCACGACCAGCAGCGGCTCACTGCCGATCAGGATGATGGGTTCCAGGTCGTTCACGAGATCGAAAGCCAGCGGATAAAGCCCGCCGGTCAGCATGTGCGTGGTCGAGGTTCCGATCGAGAGCGTGTAGCCGTCGGGCGCGGCGCGAACCGCGCGCGCCACGCCAAGGCTGCCGGCGGCGCCGCCGACATTCTCGATGATGACCGGCTGCCCCAAAATCGCCCGCATCCGCTCGCCCAGATAGCGTGCCAGCGTGTCGGTCGCGCCACCGGCCGGAAACGGCACGATCATCGTGATCGCGCGCATCGGATAGTCCGCGGCAATGGCCGCGCGGCCCGCGGAAAACCCAAACAATGCGACAGCCACCGCTGTCAGCAGCCTGATCATGCAGCCCTCCTCCCCCCGTTGATTCGGCGCCCTTTTCGGCGCTCCGGCGTGCACCGCACGCGGGGCCCGTTTGCGGGATAAGCTCTTCTCGGCTCTTCACAATCCCGTCACGCTGCATGTAGTATGTCGATATATGCTGCTTCGCAGTCGTGAGGGTCAGGAGCGTTATTTGAACGCACATGTCTCGCAAGGCGGTTGGCCGGTTTTGGTGCTGAATGCGGACTTCCGGCCGCTGAGTTACTACCCGCTGTCGCTTTGGTCCTGGCAGGACGCGATCAAGGCGGTGTTTCTCGATCGCGTCAATATTGTCGAGTTTTACGACCGGGCGGTGCGAAGTCCGAGCTTCGAAATGCAGCTGCCGAGCGTCGTCTCGCTAAAATCCTTCGTCAAGCCATCCACCCACCCCGCGTTCACCCGTTTCAACGTCTTCCTGCGCGACCGCTTCGTCTGCCAATATTGCACCTCGCCCGATGACCTGACCTTCGACCACATCATCCCGCGGAGCAAAGGTGGCCAGACCACCTGGGAAAACGTCGTCGCCGCCTGTTCGCCCTGCAATTTGCGAAAGGGCAATCTGACGCCGCAGCAGGCCAAAATGTTCCCGCGGCAGGCGCCCTACGCGCCCACGGTGCACCAGTTGCACCGCAACGGCCGGCTGTTCCCGCCGAACTATCTGCACGACAGCTGGCTCGACTATCTCTACTGGGACACGGAACTCGATCCGTAGGCGCTCGTTTCTTTCCGCGGCTGGTCATAGCAAGTCGGTGAGACACGCGTTCGTGTTCTCGCGGCGTGTGGCGCCCGAGTTTTTGCGTTATTCTTCACCCTCGAAATCAAGAGGGCGCAGGGAAGGCCGGGCGCCGTCCGCGTCCATCGCATCCCGCCTCACGTTCGTGACGATCGCGAAACGCCCCTTGCTGAGGCGGGACGGCGATAAGGAAGCATACACTTCCGAAAAACGGAAACAGAATATTTTTCGCAGCAGGGCTGGACAGTAGAATCAGCGTTGAATCACCTCGCGAAATTCGAATCGAGGCGCACGATATTTGTCAGTTCAGAAGCGCCGACAAGCGCGACAGCCGACGAGATCGCTCAACTGATTTGCCCGACGAGGCTGGGCAAGAATCAAAACAGGTCGCCGAGCGAGAGCAAAATGTTCTACCTCAGAGCAGTCGATCGAGGCTGCGTAGAAAGTTCGACTCGTTTCGAGGCCTTGTGAGCCAAAGCGTACTACAGATTTCGAGCGGCCCTGAATTCTTGCCCAGCCTCGACGTGCGCGCCGGCAGATAGCCGAGCTTGAAGTCACAAATCTTGACTCTTGAGCGCAATTACAATACGGGCACGCTGCTCCGCGAAAAAGTGGGCCATAGAGGTGTAGCATGACGGACGATAGCCAGTACCGGGAGTCCCGTTAGCGCGTCCGTTGCGGCGCGCCTAGCGCGCTCCCTCCAGATGCCGGAGCGGCTGACGCCGCCGGCCGATCACCATCGAGTTTGTGTCGCTAGAAATCCGGGAAACGCGCTCGCGCGTCCCGCGGTTTTTTGAGCCGCGTGTCTTCATGGACTCGCGGGCCGCATTCGCGCGGCCGTACGACTCGTGCCCTTTCACGAGACCTTCGCGAAGCTGAAAATGACCCGCACCTTGAGAAATGTTGGCATCATGGCTCACGTCGACGCTGGCAAGACCACGTTGACGGAGCGCATCCTGTTCAATACCGGCCGCATCCACAAAGCCGGCGACGTTCACACCGGCAATACCGAAACGGACTCCCACGCGCTCGAGAAGAAGCACGGGATCACGATTTCGGCTGCCGCTATCTCATGCGAATGGCGCGACGCGTCGATCACGATCATCGACACGCCTGGCCACATCGACTTTCAGATTGAAGTCGAACGTTCGCTCCGCGTGCTCGATGGTGCAATCGCCGTGTTTTCTGCCGTTTCCGGCGTAGAGCCGCAATCGGAAACGGTCTGGCGTCAGGCCGATCGGTTTGACGTAGCGCGTCTGTGCTTCGTCAATAAGATGGATCAAGTCGGCGCCGATTTTGGACGGACGGTCCGAATGATCGCGGACCGTCTCGGCGCGCGTCCAATCGTCCTGCAGCTTCCTGTCGGACACGAAGGCGATTTCGTCGGTGTGGTCGATCTCGTCGCGATGCAAGCGCTGCGCTGGGAAGGGCCTTCGCCGACGGCCGGCGCGATACCGGAAGGGATGCGTGATGCTGCCAATGAGGGGCGACAGCGGTTGCTCGAAACCCTCGCCGACCAGGACGACGCGATCATGGCCGCTTACATCGGCGGCGAAGCGGTAGAAGCGTCTGAGGTCAAGGCAGCGATTCGAAAGACCTGCATCGCGGGACGGCTGACGCCGGTGCTCTGCGGTTCGGCCTATCGGAACGTCGGCGTCCAGCCGCTTCTCGACGCGATCGTCGACTACGCTCCAGCACCGAGCGATCGGCCGCCGGTCGCAGGCACCAACCCGCGCACCGGCGACGTGGAGCGGCGCCTTCCGCGTCCAGACGAACCGTTTGTAGCCTTGGTGTCCAAGATGCAGACGAGCCGGTTTGGAGCGCTGGCGTTCATCAGGGTCTATGCCGGCCGGGTCGCGCCCGGGACCTCGGTGGTCAATGCGGCGACCCGCAAGGTCGAGCGTATTGGCCGGTTGCTGCGGATGCATGCTGACTCGCACGTAGAGATCAGCGAAGCTTCTGCCGGCGACGTCGTCGCGGTGGTTGGCCTCAAATCCGTCAGGGCCGGCGACACGCTGAGCGACCCGGCTCGCCCCGTTGTGCTAACCGGATTTGTCATCCCGGCCCCGGTGATCGAGGCGGTCATCGAGCCGCGCTCAGGCCAGGACCAGGAGCGCTTGGGACAAGCCCTGGCGATGATGGCACGCAGCGATCCGTCGCTTCGCGTCGCGGTCGACAGGGAAAGCGGTCAGACGCTGCTGCGCGGCATGGGACAACTGCACCTCCAGATCGCGGTCGAAACACTGAAGGAAGACTTCAATGTGGATGCCGTGATCGGAGCGCCTCAGGTCGCCTATCGTGCGGCAGCCTCGCAACGGGCGGTAGTCGACCACACGTTGCGGAAGCAAAGCGGTGGCCCCGGGCAAATGGCGCGGGTTCGCCTGGCGTTCGAGCCGTTGGCGGAAGGCGAGACCGGTCTCGTCTTCGTCAACAAGATCGTTGGCGGTGCAATTCCCAAAGAATTCGTGCCGTCGATCGAAAAAGCTCTGCGCCAATCACTGCTCGATGGTGGCCCAGGCGGGTACCCCGTGCTCGGCCTGAGGGCGAGCTTGTTGGACGGCGCCTTCCATCAGAAGGATTCGTCCGGCCTCGCCTTCGAGCTGGCTACGCGGGAAGCATTTCGGATCGGCTTCGAACAAGCCGCTCCGATCCTGCTCGAACCGGTCATGCGGATCGTCGTGACGACTCCCGAACACTATCTCGGAGGCGTCATCGGCGACCTGCAAAGCCGGCGCGGACAGGTTTTGGCGACAGAACCGGTCGCGCGTGCGCATGATGTCATCGCCGAAGCTCCGCTGGCAGAGTTGTTCAACTATGTCGGCGCACTCAGGTCGCTTTCTCAGGGACGAGCAAACTTCACGATGGCGTTCTTGCGCTATGCGCCGGTCCCGAAAGCGCTGCTGGGAAAGGTCCTCGAGCCAGCGTGATCGCAGAGGGATGGGCGGCAACCGCCGCTCATCCCATTGCGGCTCTCGACATCCGGCTTGGCGCCACGGGCGGCGCGACCCACCTGGTCGTCCTCCGCATCCACTAGGCGATCTCGCCGTGGCGCGCTATTCTTCCGCTACCTCACGTTGTCTCGGCTGCAACAGACTGGTGACCCATGGACGGCGATCCCTCACGAATCCCGGTTGAGCCGATCCCCTTCGCGCATGGTCTGCCTCGCTTTGCGCAGAGCCTCGGCAGAGGACAGGCCAAGATCGTCGCAATCGGCTCGTCGACGACGGCGGGCGCAGGCAACGTCCAGGCCTATCCGGAGCGGCCGTCCAAGTTTCTTCAGGCCAAATATCCGAACGCCGAGATCACCATGGCCGACGAGGAAATCAAAGGCCAGGAAGCGTCGGTCGAGCTGCAACGGTACGACACCGACGTCATCGTTGAGAAGCCAGATCCGCTCGGCGACGATTGGCCATAACTCCCCTCTCATCGAGGCGGCGACCGCGACGGCGAACAGTCCCCTGAAACGACCTGAATTGACAGCTCTATCTCGCCCGTATCTCACACTCCAAGCTGCTCCAAGGGAGGACCATCATGATTGACCACGTCGGCTTTCCCGTATCCCACTATGGCCGTGCCAAGGCGTTCTATTCGGCGGCCCTAGCGCCATTGGGTTACACGTTGATGATGGAAGTCACCAACGAACAGACCGGCGGCCACGGCGACCACGCTGGTTTCGGCGAAACCCGTCCGGATTTCTGGATCGGGACCGGCAAGGCGGCTGCGACCGCGACCCATGTCGCCTTCCATGCCAAGGATCGCGCGACCGTCGATGCCTTCTACGAGGCGGCGGTGGCGGCGGGTGGGCGCGACAACGGCGCTCCGGGCGTTCGGCCCCATTATCATAGGGACTATTACGGCGCCTTCATCCTCGACCCCGACGGCAACAATATCGAGGCCGTCTGCCATGACCCGGCGTAACGGCCGAGCAACCGGCCTGGATGGGCTCCGGGCGGCGCTGCTTGGGAGATCGCGCGTTCGCGGGCCGTCGGCGGCGGGACGCTTGCCGCCGTGCTCTGGCGTGCCCGTCATGTCGTCAGCGCGGCTTCTGGAGCCGGGCTGACGTGTATGAACGTGCGACGCAGGCCAAGCGTCATCGCGCCAAGGCGCGCTATTCTTCCTCTACCTCACATTGTCTCGGCTGCAACAGGTGCGTGGGCAGTGAAGCTTGCGATCGTCGGCGGCGTCGACAGGACGCAGTCATCATAGCCGCGAACAACGGCTAGAACCTGCTCCCACCCTAGATATGTGGCGCACAAGGGGCTTGCTTCAAGACCCCCGTCATCCCGTAGAACCGCCGACCGAAGCCAGAACCTGCGGGTCACGATATGAGTGAAATAGTTAGTGAAATAGTTGTCGACGCGCTGGTCGCGCGGCGCCGGGTTGATTGCAGCGGAAACGACCGGAGTGTGGCGATGACCAACCATGCGGTGGTGATCGCCGGAGGAGGTCCGACAGGGCTGATGTTGGCAGGCGAGCTGGCGCTGGCGGGCGTCGACGTTGCCATTGTCGAGCGGCGCGCCAGCCAGGACCTCATGGGCTCACGTGCAGGTGGTCTGCATTCACGCACCATCGAGGTCCTCGATCAGCGCGGAATTGCCGATCGGTTCCTCTCGGAGGGACAGATGGCTCAGGTCGCGGGCTTCGCCGGGATCCGGTTGGACATCAGCGACTTTCCTACGCGGCACAATTACGGGCTCGCCCTGTGGCAGAACCACATCGAGCGCATCCTCGCTGGGTGGGTCGGCGAGCTGGCGGTGCCGATCTATCGCGGACGTGAGGTGACGGGCTTCGCGCAGGACGACACAGGTGTCGACGTCGCGCTGTCCGACGGCCGGACAATGCGGACGCAATATCTTGTCGGATGCGATGGCGGACGAAGTCTTGTCCGCAAATCAGCCGGCATCGATTTCCCCGGCTCGGACCCGACAACCAGCAACCTGATCGCCGAGGTCGAGATGGCCGAGACACCCGAATGGGGCATCCACCGCAGTGCCTTTGGTGTCCATTCCTTCGGCAGAAAGGCGTACCAGATCGTCGACGGCAAGATCGTCTACGCGGATCGGGGACCGGTGGGGGTCCTGGTCACCGAACAGCATTTCGGCCCCGCGACCGAACCCACCTTGGGCGATCTCAGCGCCGCTCTCATCGCCGCATGCGGGACGGACTACGGGGTGCATAGCCCGATCTGGATCTCCCGGTTCACCGATGCAGCGCGACAGGCCGCGGCCTACCGCAAGGGACGGGTGCTGATCGCCGGCGACGCCGCGCACGTGCATCCGCCGGACGGTGGACAGGGTCTCCAGACCGGTGTGCAAGATGCGGTGAATCTGGGATGGAAGCTGGCCCAGGTGGTCAAGGGAATCTCGCCGGAAAGCCTGCTGGACACCTACCACGCCGAGCGCCACCCGGTTGCTGCCCGCGCATTGCGAAACACGATGGCTTCCGTCGTGCTTCGCCGCGAAGACGAGCGCACGAAAGCGCTGCGCGACACCATGTCCGAGCTCCTCGGCATGGACGAGCCCCGCAAGCGGTTCGCCGCGATGATGTCTGGCCTCGACATTCATTACGACCTCGGCGAGGACCACGAGCTGCTTGGGCGCCGCATGCCCGATCTCGACCTGGTCACCGCCAACGGCCCGCTGCGGGTCTTCGCCCTGCTGAACCGTGCCCGGCCGATGCTGCTCAATCTCGGCGAGCCCGGCGGCCTCGACATCACACCATGGGCGGATCGAGTTCAGCTGATCGATGCCAGATACGAGGGCGTGTGGGAACTTCCGGCACTGGGCACGGTTACCGCTCCCACCGCCGTGTTGATCCGGCCCGACGGATATGTGGCCTGGGTGGCAGACCAAACCCGACCGGGGCTGGCCGACGCGCTAACCACCTGGTTTGGACCGCCTGCTGCGCCGTAGCGCAAGGGTCATTCGCGTCTGTTGAAGACGACCAGGGCACCGTGGAGGCGCGCGCAGGCACTGGGCAGCTCAGAGTGCATCGAGCGCGGCGCGGGACGGCGCGATCGGCAGCCACACGGGGATGCGGCGCTTGGCGAGCCAATAGGGTCGCCAGAGCGACAGCCAAATGGCGCGGTCGAGCGGCGCGGTGCCCCACTCACGCTCTCCCATGTTGATCCGTGACAAGTCATGCATGTGCAGCCACTGCCGCGCCGCCCACCACAGCTCGCGCGACACGTCCGCATTTCCGGCGCCTCGGAACTCGACGATCATCGGCAGGGGATCGCGAAACCGGCGGGCAAGCTTCAGCGTGGCGACGCGCTCCCCATCGCGCCGCACGCTCCACAGCCGCGAGCGATTATGCGCCAGGTTATAGCCGTAGGTGCGCAGGCAATTCTTCATGGCATCCGCCTCCTCCGTGATGGCCGCGATCGAGTTCAACGGCACGAAGTCGTGACCCGCCACGTGACCGGCCTCGAGCCACATGTCGGAGATCGGCTGGCGACCGAGATTGAGATGCAACGCGATGACGCTTCGCCAGTCGTGTGCAGCACCAACGGCCTGCCCCATGCGCATATCCGGCGTCCATCGCCGTGTGATCAGTTCATGGGCGAATGTTGCCGGCTGGCCGGAGAACCATGCCCAGAGACTGATGAGCCGCAAACGCGCAGGAATCACCTGCCGTTGTGCATCACGGACGAACTCGCGCGCGATCCAGACCGCGGCCTGCGGGTGCGCAAGCTCGGCAACCTCCGCCACGACCTGCAGCCAGGCCGGCGCGAGATTTGGTGCGCGCGGAAAATGGTTTGCGATCTGCCGCCGAAACAACTCGCCGTCAGGCAGTCTCGTGATCGGACGAACGAACGCTTCCGGAGGCAATCTTCGCAGCCACATCGGCACGTCGGCCGCGGCCGCCACGTCGGCAAGGGGGCGGCCATCGATCACGCGTGCAAGCGCCCGCGCGGGATCGAGCCCCGGCTGCGGGACGGCCAGTGCGAACAGCAGCGCGGGAAAGCTTTTGGCGAGATCCGCAATGCGCGCGTGACGCATTGCCAGGGCACGCACCGTTTTCTGGAAGCTCGGATGATATCTCCGGAGCCGACGTTCGAGCAGATCGCAACGCCCGGCCTCCCGGCAAGGGGCCAGCAAGAGAGTCGAGGTCATGACAACAATTCCGCAAGCACGGACCCGCGCAGACCAGCGGCCCGTTGGCAGATTCGATTGAGTTTGAGGGTTTGGGTTTTGAGATTCCATCCGGGATTGAATCCGGAGCGCGCGTCAAGTATCGCGCATCGAACCCGGGAAGCGCGCAGCCGTCGACATGGTCGCCTCCGTCATTGCTGTTGCCGGGCAGCCCAATAGCCTGTTTTGCACGCGTCCGCAACTCGGGACCGCGCCCTGCCGACACGTCAGATATGGGCTGCTTGTTGCCAGCAAGTCCGTCGAATTTTAGCGATCTCTCGGACGGACCTTTCAAGGATCCGCGTTACCGTTGGGTCATGAGCCCTACGACCCGCGTCCTGTCCGCACGCCGCGTGGCCGCGCCGCCCCTTCAAGCTTGAGGACGGCGCGCACAAGCGCGAGCTCCCGAACAGCCCCTGATCTCGGCAAACCACGCAGGCGGTCACGTCTGCGACCGGCACAACCTTGCCCGCTGCAGCGGACGACTTCGCTCGTCGGCACGCGGGCGCAACCAAGAGGCCGCCATGGCCACCACCCCGCTGCGGGTCTGCGCCCCGCAATCGCCCTACCGGGACTGCGACATCGCGGTTCTCGAGCCCGCCGACTCGGTCACGCCGGCGAGGGCGATCTGCACCGATGCCGAGACCGGCGTGATCATCGGCAGCCCGTCAATCCTGCCGGGCCGCCGGGATGGTCAACAAGACGTCAATGCAGAAGAGGTCATCCAGAAAGTCGGCGGCACCTATCGCCTGGCCTCGATTGCCGTCGAAATTGGGACAGAAGAGTTGGTCCAGCGAACCCGTCGGATATCCGATGAGCTGCGACTGCGGCGGCGACTGTGGCGACGCCGGAGGCGGATCGCATCCTAGCGCATGATTTCATGCTTGACCCCAGAGGACCATCGTGTGACGCGATTGCTCGCTCGAACGTCCTCGAAACGGACAAGTGACGGCGCCAGCGATTGCACAAGGCCTCATGAAACCAAGACCTTCCTGTGGATCGCATGTGCTGGGCGTCGCTGCCGTGCTTCTGATGCTGACGCCGCGGCCAGGGCTGGCAGAATCGGACCTTCCCGATGTGCGAACGCTTTGCCAGCCCCTTGAGATCCATCAAGGGGTGCCGAACGAGCAGGCCTGTCTCAAAGAGCTGGCGGGCGTGGCCAGACGCGACGGTGGCGTGCTGAGGTTGAAGCTGACCAACGGGAAGACCAAGACCGTCAGCGATGCCCGGGAATGCGAGGACGCCGATCGAGAAGCCGCGTGCGTCACGTATCGGCTTGTGGGCCGCATCGGGGAGGGGCAGGTTATCGTGCTGGTCCTGCCTTATGAGTGCCCTTATACGCTGCTGGTCAACCGCCGAACCGGCGAAGAGACCAAGCTTGGCGGATGGCCCTATCTGTCTCCGAACAAGAAGCGCTTCGTGGTCACGGATCCCAGAGACGCGGGAAATTGCGGTCCCGAGTACGCCGTTGCTGTCTTCTCCCTGGCCAACGATCGGCCGCGACTCGAATGGAGGTTCACGCCGGAGGGCCTCGAGTACTATAGCGTTGATGCCTGGAACGGCGAAAATCGCGTTGCATTGCGGGCGCTCGACGGCAACGGAAAGCAGGTAGCGACCGATCTGAAGCTGACGCCGCAGGGTTGGCAGCTCAAGCGGCCAAACGGAGAAGTGAGCCTGGGCGTGCCGGCCGCGCCGGCTCATGTTGGGCAGACGAAGCCCTGAGCCGACGCAGGCTCGCGGCGAAGGGAGACTTGTGCCACGCAGCACCTCCCGCGCACCGCTCACGATCGATGCAAGCTGACGACGTTCCATGACGCTGGCTGGAGCGTGGCCCGCAGCTCGGAATCACCAACTGCAATGTCGTTCATCGGCCCGGGCTTGATGCGGTCCGGGCTGTCCCTGCTGTTGAGCGCGTCCAGATCGGCATCGCAAAGCTGATGCGCGTGCGCGACCGTGAGGCCGGCAAAACCACGCGCCGTGAGTTCGAGCGTAAGCGGCTCCGTCAGATGGCGGTTGAGCAGGAACAGCGTCAAGGTCGCGGCCGCTTCGTGGTGGACCGCCGAGAGTTTCAGATACGGCACGGCCGGCAGCGGGTAATGGGCATCGCCGGTTCCCCGCGGGTCGAAATAGCGCGCCGCATAGGTCGGACAATCCACCGTCGCGCGCAGCACCTGGCCGCGCCCGAAATTGGAGAAATCCGCGAACGGATAGAAGATCGTCTGCCGCCACGCGCTCCCGCCGGTCTCGGTCATGATCGGAGCGATGGCGTTGACGAGTTGCGCCAGACAGGCCGCCTTGACACGATCGGCATGATTGAGCAGCGAGATGCAGGCGCCGCCAAAGGTCAGCGCATCCAGCATGGTGTAGCGTTCTTCGAGAATCTCCGGCGCGACCGGCCAGCCCGACTCGACGCGCCCCTCGCGGTTGCGCCGGGTGCGGTACCACACATTCCACTCGTCGAACGACAGCATGATGCGCTTGCCGGACCGCCGTCGCGCCGCCACCGCGTCGGCGATCGCCACCACCTCCTCGATGAAATCGTCCATCAGGTCCGGGCTCGCGAGGAACGCGGCCGGATCGTTCGCATAGTTGTTCAGGTAGGTGTGCAGCGAGATGTACTCGACGTGATCGAAGGTGTGATCCAGCACGACGTCTTCCCAGGTGCCGAAGGCCGGCATGGTGCGGCTCGACGAGCCACAGGCCGCGAGCTCGATCGAGGGATCGACCCACCTCATCATCTTGGCGGCTTCGGTGGCGATGCGGCCATATTCGGCCGCGGTCTTCGCCTCCATCTGCCACCAGCCGTCCATCTCGTTGCCGAGGCACCAGAACCTGATGTCGTGCGGCTTGTCCCAGCCGTGCTTGCGGCGCAGGTCGGACAGCGCAGTCCCGCCCGGGTGGTTGCAATACTCGACGAGATTGCGCGCCGCGTCTCCGCCGCGGGTGCCGAGATTGACCGCGAGCATCGGCTCGATTTCGGCGGCGCGGCACCAGTCGACGAATTCGTTGGTCCCAAACGTGTTCGGCTCGGTCGACATCCAGGCGAGATCGAGCCGGCGCGGCCGCTGCTCGACCGGTCCGACGCCGTCCTCCCAGTTGTAGCCGGAGACGAAATTGCCGCCCGGATAGCGCATGATGGTCGGCGCAAGCTCGCGCACCAGCGCGAGCACGTCCTGGCGAAACCCCTTCGCGTCGGCCTCCGGATGGCCCGGCTCAAAAATGCCGCCATAGATGCAACGGCCGAGATGCTCGATGAAGGCACCGAACAGCCGCCGGTCGGTCGCGCCGATTACATTGTCGCGGTCGAGTGTCACGGCGGCCTTGGGCATGTTTTCGGCTCCTGTTTTCAGATGTTGGCGGAAACGAACGGCTTGCCGGCGTCATCAGGCGACAGCACGGATTCTTTCAAGAGGCGCGAATAGGGATGTTGTGGATTGGCGAGCACGTCGCGCGCCACCCCGCTCTCGACCGCCTGTCCACGCTGCATGATCAGCACGCGATCGCTGATGTAATAGGCGGTCGCGAGGTCATGGGTGATGTAGATGATCGACACCTGCAATTCGTCACGCAACGACCGGAACAGGTTGACGATCGACATCCTCAAGGAGGCGTCGACCATCGAGACCGGTTCGTCGGCGACGATCAGCTTCGGTGCGGGGATCAGTGCGCGCGCGATGGCTGCGCGCTGCAGCTGCCCGCCGGAGAGCTCGTGAGGAAAGCGGCCTTTCACCTCGGCAAGCGACAGCCCGACCTGATGCAGCGCCCTGTCGGCCCGCGCGTCGATCTCGGCGCCGCGCGCGCCCGCAAAGCGGCGCGCGCTCATGAACAGATAACGGTCGAGCCGCTTCAGCGGGTTGAAGGCCTCGAACGGGTTCTGGAAGATCGGCTGCACCTGCCGCATGAAATCCATGCGCGCGCGCTTGCTCCGGATCGTCGCCACCTCGGTGCCGAGAAAACGGATGGTGCCGTCGGTCGGCGCCGCCAGATTGAGGATCATGCGGGCGAGCGTGGTCTTGCCCGAACCGGACTCGCCGATGATCGCCACGATCTCGGGCCGGCCCGCCTCCAGGCGGAGGCTGACAGCGTCGACGGCGCGCACCACGCGCCGCGCCAGCAAGGTGCCGGAAACATAGGTCATCCCAACGCGATCGATATCGAGCAGCGGGCTCATGACACCACCGCCGGGCCCGGCGGGGCCGCGGCCCAGCAGGCCACGCGATGCCCCGCCGCGACATCGACCATGGGCGGCGGCTGTTGGCGGCACAGCGCCATCGCAAGCGGACAACGCGGATGGAAACGGCAGCCGGACGGCGGGTTTGCGAGGTTGGGCGGCGCGCCTTCGAGTCCCTTCCTCGGTTCCGCGTCGCCGATGCGCGGCAGGCTGGTGACGAGATGCGCGGTGTAGGGATGGCGGGGCTTGCGGATCACCTCGACAGTACGCCCCTCCTCGACCAGGCGGCCCGCATACATGATCCCCATCCGGTCCGTCACATTGGCGTGCACGCCGATGTCATGCGTGACGAGAATCATCGAGGAGCGGATCTGGCGCTGCACCTCGCACAACAGAGCGAGCACATCCTTCTGCACCACGACATCGAGCGCGGTGGTCGGCTCATCGGCCACGATGAAGTCCGGCCGGCACACGCTCGCCAGCGCGATGGTGACGCGCTGGCGCATGCCGCCCGAGAGCTCGTGCGGGTAGCTGTCGAGCACCGCGGGCTCGAGCCGCAACCGGGCGAGATGGTTTTCGACCTGCCGCAAGAATTGCGGCATCGGCTTGCCGACGTGACGGAAAGCGAAGTCGACGAACGACTGCCGCACGCGCCGCACCGGGTTCAGCACGTTCATCGAGCCCTGCAGGATATAGGAGAGGTGGCGCCAGCGGAGGCCGGCGAGCCTCGCTTGATCGAGCGCGTAGAGGTCGCATGCGCGGCCGCCAAGATCGAACCGCACCGAGCCCTCGATGATCGTCAGCGGCGGACGAATCGCGCGCACGATGGTCTTCACCAGCGTCGACTTTCCGCAACTCGATTCGCCGGCGAGCCCGTAGATCTCGTTGCGATCGACATGCAGGCTGACGCCGTCGACGGCGCGCACCTCGCGGCTGACGCCGAAATAGCTGGTCCGGTAATAGGCGCGCAGGTTCGCCACCTCGAGGACGCGCTCTGCGGCTTCAGCCTGCGCCGGCGCCACGCTCATCGGCTCGCGCCTTCGATGCGCGCGAGGCGGCTGCGCGGGTCGATATATTCGTTGATCGAGATCGCGAGCAGAAACAGCCCGATGAACAGGATCACGACGAACAGCACGGGGAAGAACACCCACCACCAGATTCCGGCGACCATCGCCGTGTGCTGGTTGGCCCAGAAGATCATCACGCCAACCGTCGGCGTGTCGATGTCCGTGAAGCCGAGCACGGACAGCGTCACTTCGAGGCCGATCGACCAGTTCATGTTGTTCAGCGTGGTGTAGAACACGATCGGCAGCACGTAGGGCAGGTGCTCCTGGAACACGATCTCGCGCGTGCGCATGCCGGAGAACACGCATTGCTGGGTGAACTCGCGGGACTTGAGGCTGAGCGCCACCGCGCGGATCAGCCGCGCGTCATAGGCCCAGCCGAGCGACGCCATCGCCAGCGCCAGCAGCGGCCACGACATCCTGTCGCGCATCACGAAGTAGAACAGCACCAGGAGGGGAAACAGCGGGATCACGATGAAGGTGTCGTTGACCGACATCAGCACGCGGTCGACGAGGCCGCCCCTGTAGCCCGACCACATTCCGAACGCGATCGAGATGAGGCGCGACAGGATCGCGACCGAAAAGCCGAACAGCATGGTGTTGCGGATCGCGAAGGTGAGCAGCCAGAACACGTCCTGCCCGCGCGAGGTGGTCCCGAACCAGTAGGACCATGACGGCGGCAGGTCCGGCGGCACCACGAACTGGTCCTGCGGCGGATAGGGCGAGGCCAGCGACAATGCCGCAAAGGCCACGATGAAGCCGGTCAGGATCACGCCGAAGCGGAACTCCAGCCGGTATCGAAAGAGATCGCGCAGCACCCCAAACATCACGAGACCTTCACGCGCGGATCGAGCAGGGGATAAAGCAGGTCGATGATCAGCACGGCGACCGATACGGCGACGATGGAGATCGACGCAATCCCGACCACGAGGCTGTAGTCGCCGGCATGCACCGCCTGGATCAGCAGCGTTCCGATGCCCGGATAGCCGAACACCTGCTCGGTGATGATGGCGCCGTTGAAGACCGACCCCAAGGACATGGCAAGGCCCGTGACCTGTGGCGCCAGCGCGTTGCGCATCACATAGGCGCCGAGGATCCGGCCGCGGCTGACGCCGGCAAGCTCCGCATAGGTGACGTAGTCCTCGGTCACGATGTTGGAGACGAGCGAGCGCATGCCCACGAACCAGCCGCCGATGCCGACCAGCACGAGCGAGGCAACCGGCAGGATCGCATGCGTGGCCACGCTGAGGACGAAGGCCGCGTTCCAGCCCCACGGCGTGTTAATGCGATAACCGCCGGAGATCGGCAGCACCGGCCAGAGATAGCCGAACACGATGAGCATCACGAAGGCCATGATGTAATAGGGGATCGGATGGACGGCCATCGCAGCGATGCCCGCGACCTTCAGAATGCGGTTGTCCCGAAAATAGCCGGCGAGCCCGCCGAGCAGATTGCCCAGCGCAAAGGCGAGGCAGGTCGAAACCGTGAGCAGACCGACGGTCCAGGGCAGCGCCTGGGCGATCAGCGCCGAAACCGGGGTCGGAAAGGCCGAAAGCGACGGCCCGAAATCGCCGATCAGCACGCGCCGCCAAAATGCGACATATTGGCTCCACGGGCTGCCTTCGAGCCCATAGAGCTCGCGCAGCGACGCGCGCATCATGCGGATCGCGTCGGGGCTGGTGTTGCCGAACGCGGTCGCGGCCGACACGGTCTGTTCGACCGGGTCGATCGGGGTCGCGTGCGTGATCAGATAGGCGAGATTGATGCCGATGAAGACGACGAGCGCGAACTGCGCGAGCCGTTTCAGGGCGTAGGTCGCGTAGGCCTGCATTGGAGCCCGCACTCGTTTGAGTCGTTCCGCCGGAGACGCGCCCCGTCCCGCCCGACCGCGTCATCACTTCGTCGGTTTCAACCTTACCATCATCGCGCGCGAATTGCCCCAGTTCGGCACCGGATCGGTATAGGGATCGCTCTCCGCGTTCGGGTAACCGGTCCAATAGGTCTGATCCATCACGGTGAAGACGTTGTAGGCCATCAGCGGGATGATCGGCATCTCCCGCACCGCCAGCTTCACGAAATCTTGCCCGAGTTCGACGCCTTTCGGGTCGTCGAAACCGACGGTGCGGATCTGCTCGATAATCTTGTCGAGCTCGGGCGAGGACCAGCGCTGCCAATTGCGCGGCGTCTGCCGCTGGCCCGGCCGCGCCACGAACTGCGAATGCCAGCTGTCGAGGAAGAAGGAAAGGTCGGGGTGACCGCCCCAGGTCTCGACGCTCCACGCAATCATGGTGTCGAAGTCGCCGGCATCGCGGCGGTCGGGCAGCGTGCCTTGCGCCACCTCAGTCTTGGCGTCGATGCCGAACTGCCGCCACTGCTGCGCGATCATCGAACCGGCGCGGGTCATCACCGGACGCAGGTCGCCCTCGACCACCACATGCACCGTGAACGGCTTGCCCTCGGGCGTCATCCATGCGTCGCCGCGCCTGGTGAAGCCGGCCGCCTGCAAAAGCTCGGTCGCGGCCGCGGGATCGTGCTTCCACCAGCCGCGCCCGAACGCCTTTGCGATGTCATCGGCCGAGGTCGGGATCTGGTCGCCCATCGAAGGGCGCAGCATGTCGGCGATTTCCTTGCCGATGTCGGGGTCGTACGGCTTGATCTTGCGCTTGCCGGTGTCGAGCTCGAAATCCTTGAGCCAGGCTTCCAGCGGCGCGTGATAGCTCTCGGTGTGCGTCCCGGTCGGCGGGATCGCGATCGCGGAGATCGTCGCAGCGCCGCGATAGGAGGCCATCGAGACCGCCTTGATGTCGATCAGCAGCGCCAGCGCCCAGCGCACGCGGCGGTCCTTAAAGGTGTCGTTCTGCAGATTGAAGATCACCGCCGGCAGGGTCGGATCCGGATGCGCATAGGGGAAGCCCTTGAACCAGCCGCGCGAGGTCTTCGATTGCCGCGCCAGCGTGAACATGCCCTCTGCCGAGGTGTCGTGGATGATATCGAGCTCGTGGTTGAGCTGCGCGATCACCCGCTTGTCGGGCGGGCCGGGATCGATATAGGCGACGTATTTCGGACCCGGCTTGCCGTAGCGGCCGAGCGTCGTGCGCTGCCAGTCGTCACGCAGCTGCCAGATGAACCATTTGCCGTTCGGGTCGTAGCCATGCAGCACATAGGCGCCGAGCGAGACCGGCTTGTTGAAGTCGAACTTCAGCGGGTCCGCGACCTTCTCGAAGATGTGCTTCGGCATGATCCACACGGCGTTCCAGCGCACCGTGAACAACGTATGGAAGCGCGAGTTCGGCTTCTTGAGCTTGAACACCACCGTGTTGCGGTCCGGCGCGGACACCGAGGCGACATTGATCTGGAACGGGGCGCTCCAGCGCAGCCCTTTCGTCTTCATGTGCAGTTCGGCTGTGAATACTAGATCGTCGGCGCTGAACTCGACGCCGTCGCTCCAGTAGATGCCGCTGCGCAGCTTCACGGTCATCTCGGTGAAGTCGGCGTTGTAGATCGGCTTCTCGGCGGCGAGCGAGTTCATCCAAACGCCGTCGAGCCCGTGCTGCGGGTCGATATACCACAGCGTATCCATCGCGAGCTGCTGCAACCCGGTGGATTGCCCGCCGGCATTGATCGCCCAGATGTTGAACCAGCCAGCGTTCTTGATCGTCCCTTCCGGATTCTCGACGATCAGCGTCTCGTTACGGGGGAGATCGGAGATCAGCTCCTCGGCGCCGGCGGAGACTGCGCGCACTGCGAGAAACAACGCGAGGGCAAGATGCCGCAGCGCACGCATGGTTGCCTCCCCGAGTTCTTCTCATTGACCTCAGTAAGCACCGTCGGTTGTTTTCCGTCAATCGGCATTTCCGTTGACGCGCACGCGCGCGCCACGCCGCTCAGAGCAGCTTCCGCTGCGCCAGGTTCTTCATCAGCGCACCAACGCCGAACGTCCAGGGCTCGCAGTCGTCGCTCAAGCGCATGCGGTTGACGAGCCGGCCAAGCTGGGGCGCGGCGATGGTGACGATGTCGTCATTCTTGTGGGTAAAACCCTGGCCCGGCGCATCGCGGTCCTTCACCGGTGCGAACATCGTACCGAGAAACAGCACGAAGCCGTCGGGATATTGATGCGCGCTGCCGATGGTCTGCGCGACGAGGTCGGTCGGATCGCGGCTGATCTTTGCGATCGATGAATGGCCGTCGAGGACGAAGCCGTCCTGCCCCTTTACCTCGAGGCTCACCTCCATGTTGCGCACGTGGTCGAGTGCAAAACTCTGATCAAAGAGCCGTAGCAAGGGACCGATGGCGCAGGAGGCGTTGTTGTCCTTGGCTTTCGACAGCAAGAGCGCCGAGCGGCCCTCAAAGTCGCGCAGATTGACATCGTTGCCGAGCGTCGCGCCGGCAATCGTCCCGCGGCTCGACACCGCCAGCACGACCTCCGGCTCGGGGTTGTTCCAGGTCGATTTCGGATGCAGGCCGGCATCCATGCCGGTGCCGACCGACGACATGACCGGCGCCTTGGTGAAAACCTCGGCGTCGGGCCCGATGCCGACTTCCAGGTACTGGCTCCAGGCCTGCTGCTCGACCAGCACCTGCTTCAGGCGCATCGCCTCGGCCGAGCCCGGCTTGAGTTTGGAGAAATCATCACCGACGAGGCTCACGACCTCCTTGCGAATGGCCTCAGCGGATGCCGGATTGCCGCGCGCGCGCTCCTCGATCACGCGCTCCAGCATCGAGATGGCGAAGGTGACGCCGGCGGCCTTCACCACCTGCAGGTCGACCGGCGCGAGCAGCCAGGGCCGGCTGCGATCGCGGCGGTCGGGCGGCGTGTTGGCCAAAATGCCGTCGAGCTCGCCGATCCGCTCGCCCTTTGCCCCGCGCAGCGCCTGCGCCGGATCGTCCTCCTCGCACAGCGCGCTGATGGTCGGAAAGCGCGCGGTGACGTCAAAGACGCCTCCTTCGCGCACCGCGACCACCGCCGGGCCTTCGGCCTGCGGCAGCCACACGCGTCCGGCCAGCGTACCGGTTGTGCCGTCGTCGGGTAGCATGGACCCTGCTGTGAGTGCGATCATGGCTTGCTCCATTTAGCGTCCCCACCGCAATGCCAACACATCGAGATCGCGCGCCAGTTCGATCAGCCCTGCCCGGGTCGCGGGGTGCAACGGCTGCAGCGGATGGCGCACGGCCTCCGAGCGGATCACGCCGCCTTCATGCATCAGCACCTTGGCGGTCACCAGGCCGCATTGGCGGTTCTCGTAATTGATCAGCGGCAGCCAGCGCGCATAGGCCGCCTTGGCCTCGTCGCGGCGCCCGGCAAGATAGGGATCGATGATCTGGCGAATGCCGTCCGGATAGCCGCCGCCGGTCATGGCGCCGGTTGCGCCGGCATCGAGGTCGGCCATCAGGGTGATCGCCTCTTCGCCGTCCCAGGGCCCCTCGATGGCCTTGCCGCCGGCCTCGATGAGGCTGCGCAGCTTGGCCGCCGCCATCGGCACCTCGATCTTGAAATAGCGGATGTTCTCGAACTCGCCAGCGAGCCGCGCCAGCAGATCCACCGACAGCGGCGTGCCGGCTACCGGCGCGTCCTGGATCATGATCGGGATGCCGATCGCGCCGTTGAGGATCCGGAAAAACTCGACGACGCCCTTCTCGGCAACGCGGAAGGTCGCGCCATGATAGGGCGGCATCACCATCACCATGGCCGCGCCGGCCTCCTCGGCCTGGCGGCTGCGCGCGGCGCAGATGGCCGAGGAGAAGTGGCTGGTGGTGACGATGACCGGGACGCGGCCGGCGACATGCTCCAGCACCGCATGCATCACGCTCTCGCGCTCGGCATCGGTGAGCACGAACTGCTCGGAGAAGTTGGCCAGGATGCAGATCCCATGCGAGCCGGCGTCGATCATGAAATCGATGCAGCGGCGCTGCCCGTCCAGATCGAGCTCGCCCCCATCATCGAAGATGGTGGGAGCGACTGGAAAGACCCCCCGGTAGGGCCGGCTTGTGGGAGCAGATGGCATGGCGTTTCCTGAAGGCGATGTTTTGAGGCCCCTAGCCTTCACCACCATCGGGCTTTGGGGTCAAGATGGCAGCCCAATCGGTCTTTCCGCGAAGCCACACCCGGCAGAAAAGAGCTGGGGATGCCTCGGTGCGCTTCCGCGCCGTGCCCGCTGCCCGTAGAATGCACTTGCCAAGGGGGCCATCGGGCATGCAATCAAGACGGCGTTTTCTGGGCACGGCAGCCGCGACGCTCGCCCTGCCGCTTGCGAGGATGAAGCCTGCGCACGCGAGCCAGCGCACCATCCTCAACGATGCGAGCCGGCTCAGCCCGACCCCGGTCGTCAAGCACGCCACGATCTCCGAACCGACCCAGGAAGACCTGATCGCACGCATCCGGGCCGAACTGAAGGAGGCGGCCGAGGCCAACCGCCCGTTCGCCGCTTCGGTTGCGCGACACTCGATGGGGGGACAGAGCCTGCCGCGGGATGGAACAGCCGTGACGCTCGACGGCGGTCCGCTGGAGTTGGATACCGCCGCGAAAACCTATCGAACGTCAGCGGGCAACCGCTGGTCGGACGTTATTCGCATCCTCGATCCCAAGGGCTTTTCACCGGCCGTGATGCAGTCGAACAGCGACTTTGGGGTCGGCAGCACCTTTTGCGTGAACGCCCATGGCTGGCCCGTTCCGCACGGTCCGTTCGGCTCGACGGTAAAAGCGATCCGCATGGTGCTCGCCGACGGCACCCTGATGCAATGCTCGCGCAACGAGAATGCCGAACTCTTCGGCCTCGCGATGGGCGGCTATGGACTGTTCGGGGTCATCGTCGACCTCGATGTCGAGATGACGGAAAACCTTCTGCTGCTGCCGAAATTCGAGCGAATGGCGCCGGAGCGCTTCGCGGACCAGTTCGTCCGCAGCATCGATACCGATCGCTCGCTCGCGATGGCCTATGGCCGCATGTCGGTGTCGCGGAAGAATTTCTTCGATGATGCGCTGATGGTGACGTTCCGGCCGGTCGCGAACCCGCCGGCGTCGCTGCCGCCGGCAACCAGTTCCGGAAAAATGACCGGATTGGCCAACGACATCTATCGCGCGCAGACCGGCTGGGAAGTCGCCAAGGGGCTGCGCTGGTTCATGGAAGCCCGACTCGGGCCAACCATCGCCGGGGGAGCCGCGACGCGCAATTCGCTGATGGCCGAGCCCGTCGTCAATCTGGCGCAGAAAGACATGCACCGGACCGATATCCTGCACGAATATTTCGTGGCCCCGGAACGGTTCGGTGAATTCCTGGCCGCCTGCCGCGACATCATTCCGAAATCGCGCGCCGAATTTCTCAATGTCACCTTGCGCTACGTCGCCGAGGACAAGACGCCGTCGCTCACCATCGCGCCGGTCCGCAGGATCGCAGCCGTGATGTCCTTTTCCCAGGAGGTCACGCCCGAAGGCGAGATCGACATGATGCAGACCACGGAAGCGTTGATCGACCGTGTGACCGCGATCGGGGGCGCGTTCTACCTGCCCTATCGTCTCCATGCCCGCCGCGACCAGGTCGAAAAGGCCTACCCCGCGGTTTCCGCCTTTGTCGCGGCGAAGCGCCGTTACGATCCGCAGCTCAGATTCCGCAATGCCATGTGGGACGCGTATTTCGCATGAGAGAATTCACATGAACCGCTACAGCATCGCCGCGCTCGGACTTGGATTTGCCCTGCTGTTCGCCGCCGCGACCGACTACATCCCGGCCTTCATGGATTCGGAAGGACGCGTCTTCGGCCTGTTCCACCTCGATATCTACAAGGATGCCCTTCACGTCGCGTCCGGCCTGTGGGCGCTCGCATCCGCCTGCTCGCGCAGGAGCGCGGTCTTTTTCCTAAAAGTGTTCGGCACGCTGTATTTCCTTGACGGCGTCATGGGTGCCTTCACCGGCTCCGGGTATCTCGACCTCAGCATTTTCATCGACGGCGTCCGCAACGTATCCCCGACGATCAAGGTTCTCTCCAGCCTGCCTCACCTTGGATTGGGTGCGCTCGGGATCGCAGTCGGCTGGTCGCCATGGCGGGCGGATCACGTGACGGCATGAGTCTGCTGCGCAAGACCCTCTGGACTGCCGGCGCGGTGCTCGCCGTTGCCGCCATCGGCGTCGTCACGACAATCATGGGCGTGGAACGATCCTGCGTCTCCCCGCTGCCGGCGCCAGAGGTTCGCTCGGATTTCGCGATCCGTGACGAGGGCTATGCGCGCGCACAGGGCGACAGCTTCCTCACCTTTCCCGAATGGTACATCGTCCATGCCTATTCGGATCTCGCAGGCGTAACCGCGCGCGGCTCCGAATCGGATTTCGACTACCTCGCGAGTATCGACGGATACTGGCGGAGCCTCTGCGGGGCAACCCGGCAAGCGTCGCTGTCCGGAGCCGGCAGCGCTGATCAGAAGCTGACGAACTACATCATCGGCTTCAGCTTCACGGTCGAGATGGGATTGCAGGGCGCCTATGAGCGGACGATCGGTGCGCTGAGCTGGTGGATGGCCGATGGCCGCAAGACGGCGGAGGACGAATTCAACCTGGCGCTGTTGCAGGACTATGCGGCATTTCTCTATCAGACGCCGTGGTACCGCTTTCCTTTCTGGGACAAGCTCACGGCGTTCTGGCGGGAGACGCCTTTCGCGCCATCGATCCGCGCCGTCGAGCGGCGTATCTCGCTGAGCCTGCAATATGCCGGAAAATCAGGTTATGCGGCGGTCATCCGCACCTTGGCAGGTTACGACCCGGCCGATCTGACGATCAGGAGCGTGGTCGGAGGAATCGCGCCATCGGATCTGGCAATGGTCCCCGGCGTGAAGGTGCTCGGGGCGGTGGTGAGCGCGAACGGGACGAAGGGCGTGCTCGTGGAAACGGCGCGCTATGCCAAGTTCGACGCATTTGTCCGGGAGCTCAGCCGGCATCCTGGGGCATCCCTGCTCGAGGTCGCCGGCAATCACCGCATCCTCATCACGATTGTGCTTCCCGATGCCGACAGGGCAGTGGCGGTTTTCGACGGCGAGCCTATATTCAGGCTGCCGATACAGTCGTCCCCTGGGTCGAGCCGTCTCGGCATCGATGTGCCGGTTCGTTCCCTGGTCGGCGATGTCAAGCGTGTCGGGGACGCTGGATACCGGTTCGAACATGCCTATGACTATTGAGAGTCCGCATTCCCATCGCAAGCTCCCGTTGGCGGGACTGTTGGCCGTGGTCTCGATCTGGTTCTCAGGCATGGCAATGGCTGCCGCGACGGTGCGGCCCGATGCCGTCGTCGCGTTCGGTTCGCCGGCACGAATGATCGAGGCGGTCGCCAGCTCCGACGGGTATCTGCTCAATGCGGGACAATTCTATGTGGCGGCGCGCACCGGGCCCTCGACCGTCCGAACTCTCTATGCTGCGGGGGCGTGGTTCGTGTGGCCCGCCATCGCAAGGGAATGCGGGCGCCTTTGACCGCGCCTGCGCTCCCGGCATTGGTTGGCCGACAGGCCGTTGCCTTCGCAGGCTGGAGCAGCCCGATATCAACCAGCAGTTCCCGCTGGGCTGGACTGGTGCGGTTCGTGCATATTGATGATAAGATTGGATTTGCGGACGTGCTGTTTCGGTGGCGCGACGATTGCTGCGCCTCCGGTCTCGCGCCGGCTGAACTGGGAGAGCCACGATGGCCTCTTTGACTGAATGGAAAGTACCGCTCGCCTATCAGCCTCATCCCGGCGACTATTCATTCGACCTCGATCGCATGCTCAACTCCGTCGTCGGGCTTCACTCGATCATTCCCTCCGACGCTTTCACCGCGGAAACGCTCGGTACCGAGCGGGCCGGCAATGGGGTCGTCATCGATGATGGGCTGGTGCTGACGATCGGCTACCTGATCACCGAAGCGGAGTCGGTCTGGCTGCATCTGGCCGATGGCCGTGTCGTTGAAGGCCATGCGCTCGGCTTCGATGCCGTCACGGGCTTTGGGCTGGTGCAGGCGCTCGGCCGCCTCGATCTCGATCCGCTGCCGATCGGCTCGTCGGCCGCGACCCAGCTCGGCGACCGCGTCGTGCTGGGCGGCGCCGGCGGCCGCAGCCGATCCGTCGCGAGCCAGATCATCGCCAAGCAGGAGTTCGCAGGCTACTGGGAATATCTGCTGGATGAAGCGATCTTCACCCATCCCGCGCATCCGAACTGGGGCGGCACCGGTCTCATTTCGAACGGCGGCGAGCTGATCGGCATCGGCTCGCTGCAGCTCGAGCGCGAACGCGCCGGCCGGGCCGAGCATGTCAACATGATCGTCCCGATCGATCTCTTGAAGCCGGTGCTCGACGATTTGCGCAAGTTCGGACGGGTCAACAAGCCGTCGCGGCCGTGGCTCGGGATGTATTCGACCGAGATCGACAACAAGGTGGTGGTGATCGGGATCGCCGGCAATGGTCCCGCCGCGCGGGCCGAACTGAAGACCGGCGACGTCATTCTGGCAGTGAAGGGCGAGACGATTTCCAGCCAGGCGGAGTTCTACCGCAAGCTCTGGTCGCTCGGGGCCGCGGGCGTCGACGTGCCGCTGACCGTCCACCATGAGGGCGTCAACTTCGACGTCGTGCTCGCCTCCACCGATCGCGCCAGATTGCTCAAGGGACCGCGGCTGCACTGAGGCGATGTCGCGTGCCTTTCGCTATGAATCTCGAAAATCGCGCGCTAAGCGTGTCGAGTATTTGCATCGATCTACACTGACCACGAATTCGAATACCCTCTCCCCTTGTGGGAGAGGGTACCTCTCCGATGCCGCTCCAGTGTAACCCCACGTTCTCACAGTTTAGCTGATGAGATGCCAGGACGCGGCCAAAACCGTGTGCAAATGCGCATCGGACGGCATCTGCGCGCTGGCCGCCGGATCGAAACCGGGATGGGCCGCCGCATAGTCCGCCATCGCCTGCACCAGCTGCTGAACGCTGGCATCAATCTCGACACCACCGGCCTTGATTTCCTGCAGCTGATGCGACCCGCCCGCGAACCAGTCGGCAATCGTGACCTGTTCGTGGGTGCCCAGGACGTCGATCTGCAGGTCGTTCCCGGATTTGACGAACCAGAAATTGTCGGCGGACAGAGTGGCGCCGAAATCGAGCGTGCCGCTTGCCGTCGTTTCCGATGCGACGCCATTGATGATGACGTCGCTGCCATCACCCGCATGGTACAGATAGGTCGCATTGGCACCACCGACCAGAATGTTATTGCCAGCGCCACTATCGAGCGTATCCTTGCCGCTGCCTCCGATCAAAAGGTCGTTGCCGGCATTCCCGACCAGGACATCCGTGCCGCTGCCGGCCACCAGCATCGCCCCGTCGGACTGCGACAGGCCGGGGAGAGCCTCTGCCGTGATGGTGAGCGCGGCATCGCTCGTTGCCGCACTCAGCGAATCCAGATTGACGGTCTGTCCGCCCCACAGCATTGCGATGGCGGCATCGATCAGCGCGGAATCCTCGCCGTCAGCCGTGGCGACCGCATCGATCAATGCGGCCAGCCCCACGATGTCTGCCGCGGTTCCAGTGTCGGATCGAAGCCACAGTTCCGGTGAGAAATCCGCGACCAGCAAATGGGCGGCCGCATCGTCGTAAAGGATGCCGTGCTCATGACCGATGACGCCCGATGTCGCGGTCGTCACCTCGTCGTGATTCTGCGCCAGCAGCGCGGCATATTCCACGGCGATGTCGGCGACCGCCGTCTGCACCGCCGCGATCTTCAGATAACCGGCAGCCGTCGCGGCGCCGACGGCCTCGCCGAGGACATTGCCGGCGTTGAACAGCGCTGGGATCGCGGTGTTGCCGTAGCCGCTGGCATCGGTCACCGACGAGTAGGCGATCATGTCCATCATCTTGGCGGAGGCGGACGCCTCGCCGGCGCTCGCGCGGGCTCCGGGAATCCCGACCGCGGAGGCGATTGCGTCATTCTCGAGCGGCGCCATCAGCGCGGCGGCCGCGCCCTTCCAGTCCTGATATCCGTTGTCATCAGCCCATTGCATCATCACCAGGAGCGAGATCGAGTGCAGGCTGGTCGCGTTCAGCCCGAGATCGGTGCCACTGTCCAGAACGCTGTCCTGCTCAGACGCAATGCCGGTTGCCGCATGGGCGATCGCGACGGCGCCGTCGATCGGGCCGAGTTGCAGGAGAGCAAGCGGCGCTTCCACGACCGGGGCCGCGTCGCGCACATATTGCAGGATTTCACCCGACACCGAGACCATTTGAATGTCGCAATAGCGCGCCTGCGGGTCCGAGGCGAGCGCGCCCCAAAAACCGTGAAGCTGGTCGTAGCGGACCTCGGCGGCAAACTCGAACGGCATCGCGTCGAACGTGTAGGCCGGCTTGTCGTTGAGCGCGGCGATGTAGCCGGCAAGGCCGCCACCCAGCGAATGCCCGGTCAGCGATACGTGCGCCGTCGTGGCCCAGGTCGCATAATAGGCTTCGGCATCCGGGAACTGCGTTGGCCAGCCGGTCAAGCCGGCGCCGCCGAGCCACGAGGGAACATCGGCCAGGTCATCCGTCCCCCGAAATGCCAGGATCCGGGTCGCCGGATCGCCGACGAGCTGATAAGTCGCGGCCTGAAAACTGTCGGCCGTGGACACGATGCTGCCGGCGATGACCTCGTAGTCGCCGATCTGGCTGAAGCTGACGACGAGCGCAGGATTGACGCCCCTATTGTACACGTCCATCGCCAGCACTGCGTTGATCAGCGCGCTAGACGGTTGACTTGTCATGATGTCGGTTCCCCCAACCCAGCAGCGCGATCAGGGAGCGTGGGCGTTCACTGGCACTTTTTTAAGGTGTCCCCCGCGATACATGACAGCGCCATCGGGTATATTCATCGTCAAGCGCGCGATGCGCGAAATCCGCGATGCCGCGCCCGCAAGGGTCGTGGGCGCAGGAGAGGAGAATTATGAACGAAGCCGTGGTGGACGACATCGTCGCCGTGCTGCCGGCGTTGCTGAACGCGCTGGAAGCGCTCGCATTCGTTGGCCGCCATCTGAACCCGGCGGATTTTGGCCGCGTGATGCAGACGATCGGTACACCGGACGACACGTTGCAGGCGGTCCGGGCGCGGCTGGGCGGATGGTCGCCGCAATTCGAGCCGGTGGGAACCGCCCTTCAGGCCGCGAGTGACGCGACGCTCAAGGCCTTCGCCGGCTTGCGCGAGATTGAGCGTGGACACGGCGATCTGATCGCTGTGTTTCGCGCCTTGCGTTGCGTCCCGCGCGCGCTGGAGGCGCTCTATCCGCTTGCCGACAGGTTTCCGCCGGTGAGCGATTTCTTTCTCGATTCCTCGTTGCGTGATGATACCGATCTCAAATCCCGGTTCGACCAGCCCGCGGCCAAGGACACCGGCGTTTCTCATCACGACAACGAACCGGGCAGCCGCGGCGGCTTCTCGCTTTACGTTCCCGAATATTACACGCCCGATCGTGCGTGGCCGCTGGTGATGGCGCTGCATGGCGGCAGCGGCAACGGCCGCGGTTTTCTGTGGAGCTGGCTCCGCGACGCCCGCAGCTTTGGTGCGATCGTCGCAGCTCCAACCGCCACGGGTTCGACCTGGGCCCTGATGGGAGACGACGTCGACACGCCAAATCTCAAGCGCATTGTCAACGAGGTCCGCGGCCGCTATGCCATCGACGAACAGCGGCTGCTGCTCAGTGGAATGAGCGACGGGGGAACGTTCAGTTACGTCAGTGGACTGGAGGTCGGGTCTCCGTTCACGCATCTGGCGCCGGTCGCCGCCACATTTCACCCGCTGATGGCCGAAATGGCGGACGCCGAACGTCTCCGCGAGTTGCCGGTCTTCATCGTCCACGGGCGGCTCGACTGGATGTTTCCGGTGCAGGTCGCGCGGCAGACGCGCGAGCTGCTGTCGGCCGCCGGCGCTGATGTGACCTATCGCGAGCTCGACGACCTCAGCCATTGTTACCCGAGGGAGATGAACGCGGAGATCCTGCAATGGCTGATCGAGGAACGATGATTTGACGGGAACTATGCTGTCCGGGCCGCGTTGTTGGCCCGGACATCGGAGGGCCCCATGCGAGTTTTTGTCGGAATCATCCTGGGTATGCTGCTGCTGGTCGGCGCCGTCTTCATCTCGGATTCGATGCAGACGTCGGCCGTCGCCAACGGCCAGACCGCGCAGACCAATCGCACTTTGGTGAACTGGGACGTGGTGGCCGACGACTGGCACGCGCTGAAGACTCGGGCCCACGACGACTGGGTCAGGATCTCGTCGAAATAACCTGGACGGTCAAACTTATCCGTCCCATTGGGCCCCTTCGCCGTTGCCGAGGGCGTCCAATGCATGTCGGGCCAAGCTCAGTTACCTGCCTTCGCCTTGCGCGCATCGGCAATGACCTGTTCGAACTGGACCATCGTGAGAACGCCGGGCACGCGGAACTTGCCGACGATGAAAGACGGCGTGCCGCGAAAACCCAATCCCTCGGCCTGTTCGTTGTTGCGTGCGAGAATGGCGTCGATCGCCTTCGCCTGTGTGTCCAGATCGCGCCTGGCGCGGTCGACGTCGATGCCGGCGGCGGCGAGGATTTCGGCGATCCGCGGCTCGGTCAATTTCGAGTTGACCGCAAGCATGGCGTCATGCGCCTGGTGATATTTGTCCTGGAAGTTGCAGGCCAGCGCCATGCGCGCCGCCACGACCGAAACCGGCCCCAGGATCGGCCAGTCCTTCAGGACCAGGCGAACCTTGCCGTCATCCTGCACCACCTGCCGCAGTTCGGGTTCGAGCTTGCGGCAATAGGGGCACTGATAGTCGAACCACTCGACGATGGAGATATCGCCATCGACCTTTCCCGCGACCGGAACATCCGGGTCGCGCAGCACGGCGGCTTCGCTCGGCTCCTCGGCCTCGGCCCAGGCCGGGCGCCCGCCGGCCGCAAGCAGCGTCGCGCCCGCGCCGATCAGGCCCAGTATCCCGCGTCGTGTTTTCCGTGGCATTCCGCTCGCCTGGCTCATGTCGCTTCCGCTTTCGCCTGATCGCATCATCCCGTTTACGTCCAGAACTGGGCAATGTTACGTGCCAACATATAGAGCGCGACTGCGACAATGACAGCCGCAAACACCATGTTGAGGGCGCCGCGACGCTCGGACAAATGGCGCGCCGAACGCGTGCCGAGAAGTCCGCCCGCAATACCGCCCGCCACGAACAGGCCGGCCAGGTCCCAGGAGACGAGGCCGGACCAGGCGTAACTGAAGGCGGTGGTCGCGCCGAATGTAGTCACGGCAACCAGGGACGACGAGACTGCGTTCATGATCGGCATCCCCGTTGCCAGCATCAATGCCGGCACGATCAGGAAGCCGCCGCCGATGCCGAAAAAGCCGGACAGCGTGCCGGCGGCAAGCCCAAGCCCGACCAGGGCCGGAAAATTGGACCAATTCATCTTGACCGCGGGCAGTCCAATCCGGGCCCGCGTCTTCAGCATCAGCGCCGCGATCACCAGCATCACCAGCGCGAACAGCGCCAGCAGTTTTTGGCCATCCAGCATCTTGCCGAGGATCGATCCCGCAAAGGCCCCTGCGATGCCGGCCGCCGCGAACACCAGCGCGCAGGACCAGATCACGGTTTTGCCGCGCGCATGACCATAGAGGTTGATGGCGGCATTGGTGGCGACGGCGACCGCGCTCGTTCCGATCGCGATGTGGGGTTCGCCGACGCCGACGACATAGACCATCAGCGGCACGGCCAGGATCGATCCGCCGCCGCCGACCAGGCCGAGCGAAAACCCGACCAGCGCCCCTGAAATCACCCCCAGCGCGCCCTGCATCGCGGAGATGATCAAAACCGAGGTCTCTCTTGCGCCACGAAACTGCCTTCTCCGCGTTTGCGCGCTGCGCCAGGTGATCTGGACATCAAATCCGGCGCGGGCGGACCCTGGAAGCGCTATAGAGGAATTTTCGGATCGCCGCCATGCGGGCGGCGCAAGCCCGCACTGAAATCAATGCACCAGCAGTGTCACCGCGAGCGGCACCAGCAGCGAGGTGACCAGCGCGTTCAGGCTCATGGCGATGCCGGAAAACACGCCGGCCACCGCATCGACCTGGAAAGCATGGGCGGTGCCGATGCCGTGCGCCGCAAGGCCTGCGGCAAATCCGCGGGCGCGGAAATCCGTGATGCCGGCCTGGTTCATCAGCGGGGTGACGATGATCGCGCCCATGATCCCGGTCAGGATCACGGAAACCGCCGTCAGCGAGGGGTCGGCGCCAAGCTGTTCGCTGATCCCCATCGCGACGCCGGCGGTCACCGATTTCGGCGCCAGTGCCAGGATGACGGCGCGCGGCAGGCCCGCAGCCTCGGCCAGCAACACCATGGACACGATCGCGGTGATGGAGGCCCACCACGAGCGCTGCCAGCATCGGCAGGATCGCCGCGACCACGACCTTGCGATTCTCGTACAGCGGCACGGCCAGCGCCACGGTCGCAGGTCCGAGCAGGAAATGCACGAACTGCGCGCCGGCGAAATAGGACGTGTAGGACGTGCCGGTGAGCAGCAGGAACGCGCCGATGACCCACATCGAATGGGCCACGGGATTGGCGAGTGGATGGCGACCCCTCGCCAGCGACACCGCATCGGCGGTGGCGTAGACCACCAGCGTCACCGTGAGCCAGAGCAGCGGCGACTGCGCCAGCTAGACCCAGAGCGAGAATGGGTTTTCGCTCATGACGGGTCGCCGCCGCGGACCATGAGGCGGCTCGCAAAGAGAAAGGTCGTGACCGTTGCGAGCAGGGTCACGACCACCGAGATCGCGAGCACGGCGATGATGGCGATGCCATGTTCGGCGAGCAGGTCGAGCTTCTGCACCACGCCGACGCCGGCCGGGGATGAACAACAGCGACAGGTTTGCCAGGAGACCGCGGCTCGCCGTCTCGACGCCACCGCCTTGCAATGGCCCGCGAGCAAGCGGGGCGAAGCGGTCGCGCGCCAGCAACAGCAAAAGCAGCAGCATCAGGCCAACGACCGGGCCAGGCACCGGCAGCGCGAAGCCGCGCACGATGACTTCACCCGCCAGCTGGCAGAGCAGAATCAGGCTCAGGCTTGCAATCATGGAAAGTCAGCCCGCAGAACGCATCCATCAAGTGGTCGGCTCGAGGGATTGTCAACGGCCGATCAGGCCGCCTGGTCGCGGCGCGGCAAAGCCATCAGCGTGCCGGTCATGGTCGCGACCAGGCTCTCGGCGTCGCCGCGTTCAGCATAGGCGCGCGCCTCGCAAACGATCAAAGTCCGTCCCGGCCTGATCACGACAGCGCGGAAGACGAACCGCTCGCCCTGGGCCGGCGCCAGCAGGTTGGTCTTGAACTCGACCGTCAGGATGTCGGAGCCTGCCGGCATCAGCGTGAACGCGGCGATGCCGCAGGCACTGTCCAGCCCGGCCGTGATGATCCCGGCGTGGACAAAGCCGTTCTGCTGGGCGAATTGCGGCGCATACGTCATCGCCAGATCGACCTCGCCCGGCTCCAGCCGGACCAGCGAAATGCCGAGCGTTCGCATCGCCGGCTGCGCCGTGAAGACCGCGGTCGCGGTGGCGCGGTACTCTGGATTCTTCGGCGGAAAGCGCCGCATGCTGCGCACTCAGGCCATTTCGGCTTCGACTGCGGCGACCTGGCCGAGCGCGGCGGCGCGGATGCCTTCCGTGAACGGGACCACCTTGCGCGCGCGACGGTCCATATGGACGCCAGTGAACTCGCAAATTGCGGCGATCTCGCCGGTCTCGCCGTTGCGCATCTCGTGCCGGAAGCGGATCGCCTTATCGCGGATCTCCAGAACGACGCTCGTGATCTCCACGATGTCGCCGGCCAGCAATTCGCGCTTGTAGGTGACATTCTGCTGCACCGCCGCCATCCCGCGGCCGGACTCGCGCAAGAAGCTCGGCGTCAGCCCGATCCGCGCGAACAAATTCCAGTTAGCTTCATCGAACTTGCCGACATACCACATGATGTTCATGTGCCCGACATGGTCGCAATGCCACGGATAGACCGTGCCGCGATAGGTCGCTTCCCTCGCCATTCCGGTCGCTCCTCGCCTTGCCAATTTGATACGGTAGCGTATCAGGCACGAGAGCGGCTAGCAATACGGTACCGTATCAAGACTTGGTGAGGCGGACATGACGGACGGCAAGGGTGACGTCTGGATCGCGGCGGGGTTTTCGGAGATCGCGCGCAGCGGGGTCGAGGGGGTGCGGGTCGAGGTTCTGGCCAAGAACCTCGGCGTGACCAAAGGCGGCTTCTACCGGCGCTTCAAGGACCGCGCAGCGCTGCTCGCGGACATGCTGCAGAGCTGGAGCG
>Ga0210408_10000399_pt1 | contig 57895 bp, 49 predicted proteins | sample IncBWH4MmetaG_FD_155471 | JGI IMG/M metagenome (GOLD analysis project Ga0210408, IMG submission 155471) | Forest soil microbial communities from Barre Woods Harvard Forest LTER site, Petersham, Massachusetts, United States - Inc-BW-H-4-M | ecosystem: Environmental > Terrestrial > Soil >... | reverse complement strand
GCTGCGGGCCACCGACTGCAGGCCGATGCCGACCTGCTCGTGCAGCTCGGCGCGGGTGCCCAGCTCGAAGCGGTAGCTGCCCTGCACCCCCAGGTTCAGCACCCGGGCCGAGAGCTGGTGGCGCGCCACGAAGTCGAACATCAATGCATCCAGGCCCCCGCGGCCGGCAAAGCCTTCCTCCAGCGTCACGATGCCCTCGTAGGGCGCCAGCGCCCGCGCCAGCGCCGGCGCATCGAACCCGGTGAGGTTCGTCAGGTCGATCACCCCGACCTCGCGGTGCAGGCCGGCGAACTGCTGGGCCACTTTCAGGGCCGTGTGCACCATGTAGCCGGTGGCCACCAGGCACACCGCCCCGCCCGCGCGGTGCACGTGAAAGCCCACCGACAGGTCCGGCGCGCCCGCCTCGTACAGCACCGGCAGCACCTGCGCATCCAGCCGCAGGTACTTCGGGCCGGCCTGGGCCAGGCACGGGGCCAGCAGCGCGCCCGCGGCCACATGGTCGGCCGGCGAGTAAATGGCCATGTTCGGCAGCGCCCGCATCACCGTCAGATCCTCGTAACACTGGTGGGTCGGACCCGAGACCACGTAGCTGTAGCCGGCCCCCACCCCGATCAGGTTCACGTTCATCGGCCGCAGCGTCGACAGCAGCGCCAGGCTCACCCGGATCTGCTCCAGGCAGCGCATCGTGATGAACGGGGCAATGGCGTAGGCAAACACCTTGTAGCCTTCCAGCGCCAGCCCGGCCGACACGTTGATCAGGTTCTGCTCGGCAATGCCCACATTGATGAAGCGGCCCGGAAACTGCCCCCGCATCCGGTCCAGCACCGGCGAGCCAAAGTCGGCACAGGTGAAAAAGATGTCCTCGTCCCGCCCCATGGCCTGCAGCAGCTGCTCCAGCAGCGCATCGCGCATCGCGATCGGCCGCATCGTCATGGCTGCTCCAGCAACCGGTCCAGCAGCTCCGGCTTCGGATTCATCACGTGGCACAGCGGGGCATCCTCCAGGTCCGGCACCCCGTGCCCCTTGCGGGTGCGGCACACCAGCGCCTTCGGTCCCGCCCCGCTTTGCTCCTTCATCCGCAGCAGCGCCTGCTGCACGGCCACCACGTCATGGCCGTCGACCTCGCCGCAGTCCCAGCCGAAGGCGGCCAGCCGGCTGGCCAGCGCCCCGTGCGTGACGATCTGGTCGGTGTGCCCCAGCATGCTGATGCGGTTGTCGTCCACCACCAGGTTGAGGTTGCCCAGCCGGTGGTGCGAGGCGAACATGATCGCCTCCCAGTTGGCCCCCTCGTGCAGCTCACCGTCCCCCGTGACCACGAAGACGCTGCGATCGCTGCCGCGCCGGTTCAAGGCCAGCGCCACCCCGGTGGCCACCCCCAGCCCATGGCCCAGCGACCCGTTGACCGTCTCGTAGCCCGGAATCACCGGGTCCGGAATGCCCCCCAGAATGCCCCCCGCCTGGCACACGCGCGCGAGCTCCTGCGCCGGGAAAAACCCCAGATCGGCCAGGATCGGGTACATGCACACCGAGCCGTGTCCCTTGCTGATGATGCAGCGGTCGCGCTGCGGCGCCAGCGCAGCGGCCGGATCGAACCGCAGCACGCCCCCGTAATACAGCGCCACGAAAATCTCCACCGCCGACAGCGACGAGGCCAGCCGCGTCTCCGGCGCCTGCCGGTGCACCCGCAGCGTCTCGCGCCACACCCAGTGTGCCTTCTCGCGCAGCTCCACCGGCGCCAGCACCGCTCGCTGCGCCACTGCGCCGTCCCGCTGCAACGACTCCGCCTCGCTCGCCAGCATCCGCCATCCGCCCTGTCAGCAACCGACCGGTCGAACTAGACCGCGCCGGCCAGCTCGGCGCTGACCACCGGGCCGGGCCGCGCCGGCAGGGCGTCGTCGTCGAAGCCGGGACCGAAGTCGGCCCGCATCGTGCGCGCCGTCATCCGCTCGTGCGGCGTGGTTGCGACCTTGCGCAACAGCACGCGCATGAAGGCGGCGCGCTCGCGCTGGCAAGGAGCCAGGCGCTCGTCGAGGTATTCGAAGTGCGCGATCGCGAAGCGATGGGTGAACCAACCCAGATACCAGAACCAGTCCGTGTAATAGATCCAGGAGTTTTCGTTCATCGCGCGCACGTGGGTCGGGTCCTGCCATGCGGTGGCGGCGCGCTCGTACGGAACCTCGATCGCCAGGATGCCGTTGTCGTCCAGCAGATCCAGCGCGTTCGTCATCAGGGTCGGAAGGTCGGCCACGTGCTCGAGCACGTTGTTGGCGTGGATCGCTTCGAGCGAAGCCGCCGTCAGCCGGACCTCGCCCAGCGTCGCCGACCGCAGCGTCAGGGGCAGGCTGATCTTGCGCGACAGGTCCAGCACCAGATCCGGCTGGGTTCGCTCGAGCACGTCGACGTTGATCCAGCCCGGCAGATAGTCCTTGCCGCTGCCCAGATTCATCCGGCGCGGGGTTGCCGCCGGGACCTGGCTGCGCGCGGTGGCGTGTTCCCGCGCGACCCGCACCAGGAACGCCGCCAGTTGCCGCACGGACGCGGACGGATCGGAGCCATGGAAGCGTGCGAGCTTGCGCGCCGCTTCGCTGCCGAAGTCAGGTGCTGCCAGCGTGCTGGCCACGAACGGCGCGATCGCATCGCTGGGCGCCCAGAACACGGCCGCTTCGAATTCGGGGGGAATGCCGGTGTCGAACTTGCGCTCGGAAATGACGGGCGTGCCGAGCGACAGGCAGTGCGAAATGCGCGTCTGCTCGAGCCGGCCGGTCTCGTAATAGTGCAGGTTCAGCACGGCCTTGGCCTGCTCGACGATCTGGTCGCGCTCCGGGCCGTACAACGGCTGATCGAACATCGCGATCCGGCAGCCGGTCGCCTCGATCTGCTCGATCAGGCGGCGCCTGCGATCGTTGATCGATCCGAAAAACAGCAGATCGAGCGGCCGATCCTGCAGGCGCGTCCAGGGGCGCCCGGCGCGCAGGTAGGGCGCATCCAGTATTGGAACGCACGGGCCGGCCAGCGCGGCCGCGTAGGCCCGCTGGTTGGCCGGGTCGTAGTCGAAGCTGGGTACCGAGGCGAGCAGCTCGAGGTAGGCCGGCGGCAAGGCCGCACCTCCGCGCCCGATCTGCTCCAGGTTCAGGATCACACACGGGAAAAAATCCGCCAGCTTGCGTTCGAAGCCGTTGTGGGCTCCCAGCACGACGTTGAGGCGATCCCGATACAGGCGGTTCTTCGACAGCTGGCAGGCGAACCCGAGGCGGCCGAGGTGATAGCGCAGGTAGCGCGCCTGGTCGAGAAAGCCCAGCGCATGGGCATCGCCCGGACGCTGGACGATGCTCAGATTGACGGCAACAGTGTCCACTGATTTCCCCGCAGTGCTGCGGGCTTTGGAGTCTGAAGCGCTGCGCAGCCTTCAGCGCGTGGTCCCGGGCCGCAAGCCGAGCCAGCCGGATCGATGCTAGTGCGGCCAAGTGTGCCGCGATAAGCGAAATTGCTCCGGCATTGGCTGCCAATCAAGGGCGAGGGGGATCAGGCAGTGGTGATCTGACTGCTTTGAGTCTGGCCGATCAGCGCATTGATCAGCTGTCCCTGCTGCTGGACCACCTGGCTGATCTGCAGGATCGCCATGCGCTGATCGTCGATGCGTGCCTGCTGCTCGACGATCATCTGCACCAGGCCCTCGCGCGTGTGATCCAGGAACAGGGCCAGGTTCTCGCCCTCGTAGTCGTCGAACCGCTCGCCGTGGTCCATGCCGTTGAACGAGCGGCTGTTCTGCCCGACGCGGCCGAGGTGCTGAACGTAGGAGCGGCGCGTCACGCGGATCGGCACGCCCCGCCGCGTCAGGTAGCCGCTCCAGTCCCAGTCGAACTTGCGCGACGGCGGCACGTGCTGCAGCACATCGGCCAGCAGGCCGTGCTCCCACAGCGTGCCGGCGGCCCCGATGCTGCGTTTGAGCAGGAATTCGCCGTCTTCGGCCAGCACCGGGTGCGAGGCTGTGTTGAACACGCTGTAAAGACAAGGCCCCGCCGTAGCCTGGGCGGTGGCGGCCGTGATGATCTGAAGGCACTTGTCAACCAGCCCGCTCGAGCACAGCAGATCGGCGTCCAGGTTCAGCAGGTGGCCGGATCCGTTCTGCACGAAATGCCCGAACAACCGGTGCATCGCGTAATCGGCACCGCCCGAGTTGCGGTCGGCCCTGAACACGATGGCCTGCGGAAACAGGCGCTGCAGGAAATCCGCATCGAATTCCTGCGAGCAGTCGTCCAGCACCCAGATGCGAGCGCGCTCCAACCCGCTCACCTGCGCCAGCGAGTGCGCCACGGCCTGCAGCAGCGGGCGGCGGTTGAAGGTCGTGATGCCGATCGTCAGCGCCGGCGCCGTCATCGGATGCTCCCCCCGGATGCAGGCGGCTGCATGCCGCGGTCCGGATCGGCCGCGATGTGGACCGGTGCATGGCCGCGCCGGTGCCGATCGTGCATTTCGGCAATCAGCGCCTCCAGGTCGCGCGTGTAGCGCGCGCTGTCGAACAGGGCGCAGCGGTCGCGGTGGTGCGCCAGGCTCGTCTTCTGCGCGCGCAGCCGGTCCGGGTCCAGTGCCAGCGCCAGCGCGATCGATTCGTAGTGCGTCAGGTCCGGCGCGACCAGCTCGGGCAGGTCGGCTCCCTGCAGCACGCTGGCGGCCACGCGCGATGCGAAGGTCTCGCCGGCACAGGTGACCAGCGGCACGCCGGCCCACAGCGCATCGCTCGCGGTCGTGTGCGCGCACACCGGCAGCGTGTCGAGGACGAGGTCGGCCAGCTGAAGGCGGCCCAGGTGCAGCAACTGATCGACCGGCGGCGCCCACACCAGCCGCTCGGCACCGACGCCGCGTTGCCGCGCCTGTTCGACCAGATTGCGGCGCGCCTGCTGGTTCGATTGGTACAGCCACAGCACGCTGTGCTCGACCCGTTGCAGCAGCCGGCACCACAGGTCGAACAGGGTCCGCGTGATCTTGTACGGGTTGTTGAAACTGCAGAAGACGAAGCCGCGCTCGGGCAGGCCGCAGGCGGCGCGCGTCGGGCGTGCACCAATCGCGCGGCTGCGGTCGGTCGGCTGATAACAGACGGGCATCTGAGCGATCCGCTCGGAATAGTCCGGCGCATGCTCCAGCGGAGTGACGATCCGGTCGCCGATGATGTAATCGTAAAACGGTGCGCCGAGCGTTCCCGGATAGCCGAGGTAGTTCACCTGGATCGGGCTGGGCCGCATCGCCATCACGGCGGTGCGGGCGCCCAGCGTGTAGCCCTTCAGATCGAGCAGCACATCGACGCCGTCGCTGCGTATCCGTTCGGCCAGCGTCCGGTCGGGGATCTCGCGCGCCTCCACGAAGTGGTCGACGGCGTGCGTCAGGCGCCGCCGCGCCGCCGAGCCGTCGTCGGCCCCGTAGGAGTAGGCGAAGACTTCGAAGCGTTCGCGATCGTGCAGTTCGAGCACCTGGCTCACCAGGTAGGCGGTGGCGTGCGCGTGAAAGTCGCACGACAGGTAGCCCAGTCGGATCCGCCCGGACGAGGCCCGCGCGGGCGCGGCCGGCAGCGGCTCGACCGATGTGAAGCAGCGACTGGCATAACCACGCGCGGCCGCCAGTTGCTGGGCGCGCGTTGAATCTTGCGCCATCAGCTGGAACGGCTGCGGCGATCCGGCCCCGGCATCGATCAGGCGCATCAGTTCGGCCAGGTCCACCTCAAGGTGGTCCCAGCGGCAGGCGTGCAGGTCTTCGTAGGCCATCCCGGAGGTCAGTTCGACCGCATCGCCGCCGACCGCTACGGCGGTCTTGAAGCATTCGCGCGCCTCCTCGTGCATCTTCAGCCGCTGAAAGGCGTTGCCCAGCTGCACGTGCGCCGGCATGAAATCGGGTTTGCGCGACATCGCGCCCAGATAACACTCGCTGGCCTCCTTGAACCGCTCCAGATGATGCAAGGCCAGGCCCAGCTGGAAGTGCGGCTGATGGCTGGTCACGCCCCGGATATCGCGGCCTTCGAACAGCGCGACCGTATCGCGGTGCCGATTGGCCAGGTTCAGGCACTCGGCTGCAACCGCCAGTGCGAGCTCCGAATCCGGCGCCAGGCGGGCGCCGCGCCGCGCCGCCTCGGCGCCGCGTTCCAGCTGGCCGCAGCGCATGCGCGCGTGCGCCAGGTTCAGCCAGAACACCGCATCGCTCTCGTTGCGGGCGGTGGCCTGCTCGAACGCGCTCGCTGCGGCGCTCCAGCGCCCCTGGCCGGCCATCGAAAGGCCGAGCTGGTACTCGGCCTGTCCGGCTGGAAGCGGGCGGCGCTGGGCCGGTCGACCTGCTGTGCGGGCGAGTCGCTGCATCGGGAATCGATCTCCTGGTGGGCACCGCTTCAAACTGGAGGCGGGCGTGCCACTGTAGGGTCGGTCGACCGCGGCCGAGGCGGCGAAAAACCGTTCAAACTCTTAACAATTGAATGCGCCGGCGGCGGCCCACCGGCCGGCCGCACCCGGAATTGGTCCGGCATGACGTGGCAGTTTGCCGTTTTGAAGCCCGCGGCCCCGTGATGTACTGAGACACCGCATTTGCACTAGCCCGACCGATGGATACCACGCCATTTCCAGAGCCCGAGGCGCCGGAGCTGGAACGCTACTGGTTGTATTCGAACATCGAGATCGCCTCGATGCTCGAGCGCCTGTGCGCCGATCGCGTGCCGATGACCGTTTACTGGGGTTGTGACGGCGAATTCGCGGTCACCCAGATCCTGGAGGTCGATGTGGTGCGCGGCGAGCTCGAGTTCGACCTGCCGAACCAGCCGGAGCAGCAAGGGCGGCTGCTGGCCGCGGGCGACCTGGTCGGCATCGCCTTCGTCGAGAGCGTCAAATTGCAGTTCAACGTGGCCTCGCCGCGCCCGTCCTCCTGCGGTGGCTATCCGTCGTTCCGCGCGGCCCTGCCCGACCGGGTGCTGCGGCTGCAGCGGCGCGAGTATTACCGCGTGCGAACGCCGGAGAACCTGTCGGCGACGTGCCTGGTGCCCTACTCGGGCGACCGCGAGCAGTACGAATCGCTGCGGGTTATCGATCTGAGCGTGGGCGGCCTGGCCATGCTGGCCTACCCGCGCCACTTCGATCTGGCCTCGGCCAGCGTGATCGATCGCTGCTATCTGGATCTGCCCGGCGTGGGCACGGTGACGGTGCAGATGCGGGTGGCGCACGTCGAGACTTCGGCCGACGCGCAGTCGCGGCGCGAGTTCGTCGGCCTGGGATCCGACGCACTGACGCGGCGCCTGGGATGCGAGTTCGTCGATCTGTCGCCGCACGCCCGGATGCTGCTGCAGCGCTACGTGCAGCGGATCGACGTCGAGCAGGGACATCGTCGCGGCCCGGGTCCGCGCAAGGTCGCCTAGCCTTCTGTCAGCTCGGGCTGGCCGCGTTCGGGGCTTGCTGAAGCGCGGTCGATTCGGGCGCCGCGTACAGCTCGTTCCAGGCGCGCTCGTACTGCTCCCCGGTTCCGATCCAGGCGACTGTGCTGACCGACAGCGCGGCCGTGTACAGCGCCGCGATCCGCTCGCCCAGTCCGTCACGGGCGCGGATGCGCACCGCCGACAGCATGTGCGGGTGGCCCGGCGCGTACACGCGGGTCACGACCCGCATGCCGGCCGCGTAAGGAAGCAGCGACTCGGGCAGGCCGGCGATGCCGCGGCGGCCGTCGCGTCGCCGCTCCGAGGTGTCCTCGAACCAGACGAACAGGTCCGTGCTGCCCGCGGCGACGGCGCCCTGGCTGGCTGCCTGTCGGGTGTACTCCGACAGCGGGCGCGTTACGTGTTCCGCCAGCCGGCGCACCAGTTCGGTTCTCGTCATTCTTCAGGTCTTCCTAAGTTTCGCGGCGCCCGACGATATGGCACGCTCTACCGCTTCGATCGGCTCGCGTGGGCCCTGTCTTGAGCATTGGGCGACGATCACGGCCCAATTCATGCGATCCGCAAGGGGTGTGGCACCCCGCTTCATGCCTAAAGTACGGCGCCAGTAGACCGATATTTGATCGTTAGGGGTGTCTGCGCCCCCCGAATAATCAGCGCTAATCCATTCGAACCGCGCGCCTGGGGCCCGCGGTCATGCTGCGCTGATGGCCGATTCCGATCATTCCTCTGAAGACCGCACGCTAGAGCCGTCGGCCAAGCGCCTGGCCGACGCGCGCAAGGACGGGCGCGTGCCTCGCTCGCGCGACCTGTCCCACCTGATGGTGCTGGGCACCGCGGTACTCGGACTGAGCCTGGTCGGATCGCAGGTGGCGCAGGCTTGCCGCGGCGTGCTGGTTCGCGGCCTGACGTTCGACCAGGCCGCCGTCACCGATCCGGCCCGGATGGGCGCGCGGCTGGCCGAGCTGGCGGTCGACGTGACCTGGACCACGCTGCCGCTGCTGGCCGCCATGATGGTGTCGGCGTTCGCCGCGCCCCTTCTGATCGGCGGCTGGAACTTCGCGCCCGGCACGGTGGCTCCTCGACTGCAGCGGCTCGACCCGCTGAACGGACTGAAGCGCTTCTTCTCGCCCGCGTCGCTGGTCGAGCTGGGCAAGGTGGCGCTGGTGGCGGCGTTGCTGTCGGTCGCCGGTGCCTTCACGATCGCCGGCCACATGAGCGACTTTGCGGCGCTGTCCCTGCAGAGCCTGCCGGCCGCGGTCGCCCAGCTCGCATCGATTCTGCTGGCGGCCTTCATGCTGCTGGCCGGCACCCTGGCCGTGGCCGCCGCGATCGACGTGCCGTATCAGATCACGCGCTACCGCAACCAGATGAGGATGACGGTCCAGGAAGCGCGCCAGGAAGAAAAGGAAAGCCAGGGCGATCCGCGCATCAAGCAGCGCGTCCGAAGCGCCCAGCGCGAGATGGCGCGCAAGCGGATGATGGCCGCGGTGCCGAAGGCCGACGTCGTGGTGACCAACCCGACGCACTTCGCGGTCGCGCTGAAATACCTGCAGGCGCGTCATCGCGCCCCGATCGTGGTGGCCAAGGGAATGGGTGCGGTAGCCGACCGCATTCGCGAGCTGGCGGCCGAACACGGGGTGCCGCATCTGGAGGCGCCGCCGCTGGCGCGCGCTCTGTACCGGCACGTCGAGATCGGCGGGGAGATTCCCGCCGCGCTGTACACCGCGGTGGCCCAGGTCCTCGCTTATGTGTACCAGCTCAAAAGCCACCGCGACGGGCTGGCGCAGCCGCCGCAGGCGCCGCAGGACATACCGATTCCGCCCGGGCTGGACCCGTTCGAACCGAGAGCGACCGCATGAGCGTACTGACGAAGGGATATTGAATGAACGGCCTGGCTGCGATCTTCGATCACCCGCTGCTGCGCGAGGTGCCGTGGCGCTCGCTGGCGGTGCCGCTGCTGATCTTCATGGTGCTGGCCATGATGATCATCCCGCTGCCGCCGTTCCTGCTGGACCTGGCGTTCACGTTCAACATCGCGCTGGCGCTGATCGTGCTGATGGCGTCGGCCTACACGCGCCGCCCGCTCGATTTCGCCGCCTTTCCCATTGTGCTGTTGCTGACCACGCTGATGCGCCTGTCGCTGAACGTGGCCTCGACGCGGGCTGTGCTGACGCTGGGACATACGGGGCCGGCGGCCGCCGGCCGGGTGATCGAGTCGTTCGGCCACTTCGTGATCGGAGGCAATTTCGCGGTCGGCCTGATCGTGTTCTCGATCCTGGTCGTGATCAACTTCGTGGTGGTCACCAAAGGCGCGGGGCGGATAGCCGAGGTGGCGGCCCGCTTCACGCTGGATGCCATGCCGGGCAAGCAGATGGCGATCGATGCCGACCTGAACACCGGCGCCATCGACGACAAGGAAGCGCGCCGGCGCCGGATGGAAATCGCCCAGGAGGCCGACTTCTACGGCGCCATGGACGGCGCCAGCAAGTTCGTGCGGGGCGATGCGGTGGCCGGCATCCTGATCATGTTCATCAATGTGATCGGCGGGCTGGCAATCGGAATGTTCCAGCACGACCTTTCGCTGCCGGTTGCGGTTTCCAATTACGTGCTGCTGACGATCGGCGACGGCCTGGTGGCGCAGATCCCGGCCCTGGTGATCTCGATCGCGGCCGGCCTGATCGTTTCCCGGGTGGGGCGCGAGGACACCGACGTCGGCGTGCAGATTTTCGAGCAGCTGGCGCGCGCGCCGCGCACGCTCGGCATCACCGCGGCGATCCTGTTCGTATTGGGCGTGATCCCCGGCATGCCGTGGCTGGTTTTCCTGCTGCTGGCGGCCGGCTGCGCCTTCGTGGCTCGATGGCTGTGGCAGCGCGAACGACGCGCGCTGCAGGCCCAGGCGCAGGTCGCGGCCGCCCCGGCAGCGTTGCCGTCGCAGGAAGCCAGCTGGGACGACATCGTGCCGGTGGACGTGCTGGGCCTCGAGGTCGGCTACCGGCTGATCCCGCTGGTCGACCAGAACGCGGACGGCGAGCTGCTCAAGCGGATCAAGGCGATCCGCAAGAAATTCGCGCAGGACATCGGATTTTTGCCTCCGCCCGTGCACATCCGCGACAACCTGGAACTGAAGCCCAGCCAGTACCGGCTGCTGCTCAAGGGGGTGGTGGTCGGCGAGGGCGAGGCGTTCAACGGCATGTGGCTTGCGATCAACCCGGGCGGCGTCACCCAGACCGTGCCCGGCACGCCGACCCGCGACCCGGCGTTCGGCTTGCCGGCGATCTGGATCGAGGCGCGGTCGCGCGAGTCGGCGCAGGTGCTGGGTTACACGGTGGTCGATTGCGCCACCGTGGTCGCCACCCACGTGAATCATCTGCTGCTGTCGCAGGCCGGACAGCTGATGGGCCGCGCCGAGGCGCAGGCGCTGATCGAGCACGCCAGCAAGCAGCAGCCCAAGCTGGTCGAGGACCTGGTGCCGAAGCTGATTCCGCTCGGAACCCTGCAGAAGGTGCTGTCGAATCTGCTCGACGAGGGCGTGCACATCCGCGACATCCGCACCATCATCGAGACGCTCACCGATTGCGCCAGCCGCACCACCGATCCATTGGAACTGACCGCGCAGGTGCGCACCGCGCTGCGCGCGTCGATTGCCCAGTCGCTGTTCGGCAACGCGCGCGAACTGCCCGTGATCGCGCTGGATCCGACGCTGGAAAAAGTGCTGTCCCAGTCCCTGGGCGCAGCCAACGAGGCGCCCGCGTTCGAGCCGGGACTGGTCGATCTGCTGCAGCGGGGTGCCGCGGTGGCCGCCAAGCGACAGGAGGACGTGGGCTTGAGCCCGACGCTGCTGGTGCCGGACCGGCTGCGCCTGCCGCTCACGCGTCTGCTGCGCCGCGCGGCCCCGCGCCTGCGGGTACTGGGCCACGCCGAAGTGCCGGAAACCAGCACGATCCGGGTCAGCACGGTGCTGGGCGCGGCGGCGTGATGTTCGGGATTCGATGAGTTTTTGACGTTCAGGTTGTTGTCAAGGAGATGGCGATGAGCTTCAGGCGATACATAGCGGGCACGGTGCGCGAGGCTCTCGATCGCGTCCGGCGCGAACTCGGTGAAGACGCCGTCATCCTGTCCAACAAGCGGCTCGGTCCGGGCCGGATCGAGATCGTCGCGGCCGCCTCCGACTCGATGCAGGCCCTGGTCCAGGACGCCGATCGCCCGCAGCCGGCGCCGCGCGCAGCCACGAACGGCCGCGACACACGCGCCGATGGCCAGCTCCAGACCGAATCGTTCCAGGATTTCATCCGGCGCCAGACGCCACCGGCCGCGCGCGCGCGGACCGACGCGGCCGAACCCCCGACGCGCGCGCGGCCCCCGCAGCGCGCCGAGCCGGCATTGACCCGCCCCGAGCCGGCGCCGATCCGCGCCGTGGCGATGTATCACGAGGTCGCCAGCGTTCGCGCCGAGCCCGATCCGATGCCGGCGGGCGCCTACGAGCCCGCCATGATGCCGGTGCCCCCGGCCTCGGCGCCGGCCGTGTTTCGGCAGCGCCCGGCGCAGGAAGCCGCGGCGGCCTGGCCGCGGCCGGCGCAGCCCGCTGCGGCGGTTGTGCCACCGCCCGCAGCGGCAGCGGCGCCGCCCGCGCCACGCCTTGCCCCGCCGCCGGCGTTTACTCCCGACCCCGCGGTGGCGGTGATGGCGCCGCGGCGGCCGGCCGCGGAACCGGCCGCCAGTGCGACGATCGCCGGACTGGCATCGCCCGTACCGTTGAATGGCTCTGCCCACCGCGCTGCGCAACCGCCGGCGCCAACCCGGACGGCTGCGGTCGCTCAACCGGTGGTCACGCCCAGGCCGGCGCGCGCGATGGCCGAAGCGGCGCAGGCTGCCGCGATGGCAGCGGTCAAGCCGCAGCCGGTCGCGACGGTGAACGCCCCGGAGCGGGACGACAGCCGGGTGATGGACGAACTGCGCTCGCTGCGAGCAGCGCTGTCGGACCGGATCGCTGCGCTGGAATCGAACATCGCTTCGCGCGGGCCCTCGGTCGAACCGGGGGCCGTGCCCCAGCGCAACGCGGCCACGACCCGCGTGATGACCCGCCTGCTGATGTCGGGCTTCTCGCCCGATCTGGCGCGGCGCGTTGCGGGACATGCTCCGGATACCAGCGACATCGCCGCCACCGACAGCTGGCTGCACGAAGTGATCGCCGGCAACCTGCGCTGCGCCGCAGCCGCTGACGGGCTGATCGAAGGCCACGGGGCCATCGCTCTGATGGGACCGACCGGAGCGGGCAAGACCACGACGGTGGCCAAGCTCGCGGCCCGCTTTGCGGTGCGCTACGGCGCGGCTCAACTCGGCCTGGTCACGCTCGACTCCTACCGGATCGGGGCCCATGAGCAATTGCGCAGCTACAGTCGCATCCTTGGGGTTCCGATGCACGTCGCGCAGGACGGGGCCACGCTGCGCGAGCTGCTGGCGTCGCTGCAAGGCAAGCGCCTGGTGCTGATCGACACCTGCGGCCTGTCGCAGCGGGACGAGCGGATGGAGGAGATGCTCGGCACGCTGAACACGGGGCGCTTCAACCTGCAGCCGATCCGCCGGGTGCTGCTGCTGAACGCTGCTTCGCAGGCCGAAACGCTCGACGAAGTCGCTCGCGCCTGGCACGCACAGGACGCCGCCGGGGCGATCCTCACCAAGCTGGACGAGTCGGCCCGGATCGGCGGCGCGGTCGACTGCCTGCTTCGTTATCGGATGTTGCTGTTCGGCCTGACCAACGGCCAGCGCGTTCCGGAGGACTGGCACCCGGCCGCCGCGCGCCTGCTCGCTCACGTGGCGCTGAAGCCGTCGACGCTGCCCTATACGCTCGAGGACGACGAAGCCCAGGCCTGGTCCGAGCAGCCTCAGGGCAACGTGCATGCCTGAGCGCACGGGCGGCCATCGAGGCCGTTCGATGCGCGCTCCGCAGGACCAGGCCGCCGGGTTGCGGCGGCTGTTCGCGCCTTCGGAGCCGCATTGGCTGCCGATTCTGCTGGGTCCCGACCGGGACCGCGACCACTCGGCCTGGCTGGCCGGGGTGGCGCGCGCCTGCGTCGAGCAGGGTGCGCGCACGCTGGTGGTGGACGCGGCGCGCGCGCAGGTGGCCGCCGCGTTCGGGCTGCGCGTCCGCTACGACCTGGCCCACGCCTTCAACGGCGACTGCAGTCCGCTCGACAGTTGCGTTGCCGCGGGCGCCAACCTCAGGATCCTTCCGGCTGCGCGCGCGCTCGAGGAATGCGGGCGCGCTCCGGAGCGCTGGCAGCGTTTCGCGGCCGGCGTGCGCGCACTGGCTGCGCCGGCCGATTGTGTGCTGCTGGCGCTGCCGGCTGCGCAGGCGCGGGGCCTGGCCGCATTCCGCGGACCCGGCGGCTTTTCCGACGCCGTCGTGGTCGCCGGGCCCGGGCCTGCCTCCGAGCGCCACGCGATCGACACGATGCGGTCGATTCTTAGGGTGGCGGACATCGACGCTTTCCGGCTTCTTTTCCAGGGTATGACGCCGCGTTGCGCCGGTAGGCTGTACTCGAGACTCGCCGCGGTGGGCGCGCGCGAGCTGGGGGCCACGACGTTGGACGCGGGTTGCGTCGACGACGCCCCGGCGATCCGCCGCCTGATCCGCCTGGTGCGCTGCCGCAGCGCGTCGGACGGCGCCCGCGCGTGCGGCGACGAGGGCGGCACGGCCGTGGAGACCGTTTCTTGAAGAACGAGGCTTTCGTCTACAACGCTCGAGGCAGCCTGGACCGCCAGAGCGACTACGCGAGGCAGTACTCGCCGCTGGTGCGTCGCATCGCGCATCAGATGATCGCCAAGCTGCCCGCCAACGTCGAGCTGGACGACATGATCCAGGCCGGCATGATCGGGCTGATGGACGCCGTCAACCGTTTCGAGGAAGCGCACGGGACCCAGTTCGAGGTCTATGCCGCCAGCCGCATCCGTGGCTCGATGCTGGATGAGTTGCGGGCCGGCGACTGGCTGCCGCGCTCGGCGCGCAAGAGCCAGCGCGACATCGAAAACGCCGTGCATCGCCTCGAGCAGCGCCTGAAGCGCGCGCCGGTCGAGGCCGAGATCGCCGGCGAGATGGGTCTTTCGGTCGGTGACTACCAGGAGACGCTGAACGACGCGCGCGGGGCCCAGCTGCTGTATCTGGACGACCTGGGCGGCGGTGACGACGACGACGATTACCTGGAGCGGCACGTCGCAGTCGATGGAGCCGATCCGTCCGAGATCCTGCGCGACAAGCGATTTCGCGGCGCCCTGGTGACCGCGATCGAAGAGCTGCCCGAACGCGAGCGCCAGCTGATGAGCATGTACTACGAGCAGGACATGAATTTGCGCGAGATCGGAGCCGTCATGGGCGTGACCGAATCGCGCGTGTGCCAGTTGCACAGCCAGGCGGTGGCGCGACTGCGCGCCAAGCTGAAAAGCTGGTAGGTTGGCCCGCGCCGAGCTGGTCGGCCATCCACAGACCGATCCGGCCCGGCCGGGTTCTTGAGCGGACAAAGGCGCCGGTTTTCGGTGTTGTTCGCCATATCTGCGGACGGGGCAGCGGCAATAATTCCCGGTGCCATGGACCGCCGCCATGCGACGGCCCATTCAACCCGACGCTCAAGGAGACTTCCGATGAAGCAATGGATCCAATTGGCAGCCTGCACGCTGGCCGCCGCGGCCCTGTCCGCACCCGCAGTCGCCAACACCGAATTTGCCACCAAGGACGAGGCCGTCGCCATGGTCAAGAAGGGCGTCGCCTACATCAAGGGTAACGGCAAGGACAAGGGCTATGCCGAGATCAGCAACAAGCAGGGTCAATTCAAGGATCGCGACCTGTACCTGGTCGTGTACGGGATGGACGGAACCGTGCTGGCGCACGGCTCCAACGAGAAGCTGATCGGCCGCAACATCATCGACCTGAAGGACATCGACGGCAAGCCGTTCGTCAAGGAGCGGGTCGAGCTGGCGCAGAAGCAGAGCTCGTTCTGGCAGGAATACAAGTTCAATGACCCGGTGACGCACAAGATCGAACCGAAGGAAAGTTACTGCGAGCGGCTCGAGGACTCGGTGGTCTGCGGCGGCGTCTACAAGCACTGAGCGGACCGCACCGGCCGTCGCAGGTCCGCGGCGGGTGATCTCTGAAGGCAGACATGAAAATTCTTCATAAAATGCTGCTGGCCCCGTCGCTCGCGATCGCGCTGATGGCCATCGTGGTCGCAATATCGTTCGTCGGGATGCGCGAGCAGGGGCGGGCTCAGCAGGAGCTGACCACCCGCTACCTGCCGGCGCGCGCCACCGTCAGCGTGGTGCAGGGCCAGCTGGCGACCGCGCGCGGCGAGGTCTATCGCCTGTTCACGATGCTGAACAGCTTCGACGCCAAGCGCATCGATCAGGAAAGAGCCAGCCGGCGCAACCAGCTCGCCGCAATCAAGACCGCCCTGACCGGCGCCGACTTCGGCCAGATCGACCAGTTGAGCACGATGCTGGCGCAGAGCGCCGCCGGCATCGACAAGTACTCGAAAGCCGCCGACGATGCGATCGACCTGGCCACCGGCGACGTGAACACCGGCATTGCGGCGATCATGAGCGCCGACGAGCAGTACGGCAAACTGATCAAGTCGCTCGAGGAGATCGGCTCCGCGGTCAACCGGAAAGCCGACGAGATGGCCCAGAACGCGCGGCACATCGCGCTGCTGTCGCAGCTGCTGATGGGCGTGGCGCTGGTGATCGCGATCGGCGCCGCCCTGGCGGTGGCCGTGCTGTCGGCCCGCACCACGACGCGCAACCTGCGCGGCGCATCGCACGTGGCCGGCCGGCTCGCCGACGGCGACCTGGGCGCGCGTTTCGCGATCGACAGCGGCGACGAGCTCGGAGAGCTGGCCCGCTCGCTGGAGCGGATGCGTGAGGCGTTTGCCAAGATGATCGGCGACATCCGCACGACCTCCGAATCGATGAGCGTCGCCTCTTCTCAGATCGCCCAGGGCAATGCAGACCTGAGCAGTCGCACCGAGCAGCAGGCCGGCAGCCTTCAGCAGACCGCCGCCTCGATGGAGGAGCTGTCCAGCACCGTCAAGAACAACGCGCAGACCGCGCGCCAGGCCAACCAGCTGGCGGCGTCGGCTTCCGAGGTGGCGGCCCGTGGCGGGCTGGCGGTCGGGCAGGTGGTGTCCACCATGGGCGAAATCCAGGCCTCGAGCCGCAAGATCGCCGAGATCATCGGCGTGATCGACGGCATTGCGTTCCAGACCAACATCCTCGCGCTGAACGCGGCGGTGGAGGCGGCCCGCGCCGGGGAGCAGGGGCGCGGTTTCGCGGTCGTGGCCGGCGAGGTGCGCAACCTGGCCCAGCGCAGCGCCCAGGCGGCCCGCGAGATCAAGCAGCTGATTTCCGACAGCGTCCACAAGGTCGACAGCGGCTCGCGCCAGGTGACCGAGGCCGGCCAGACCATGCGCGACATCGTCGATCAGGTCAAGCGCGTGGCGGACCTGATCGGGGAGATCACCTCGGCGACACTGGAGCAGGATTCGGGCATCGGACAGGTCAACGCCGCGGTGGCGCAATTGGACCAGATGACGCAGCAGAACGCAGCGCTGGTCGAGCAGAGCGCGGCGGCGGCCGAGAGCCTGAAGCACCAGGCCGCGCGCCTGGCTCAAGCCGTGGCCATCTTCAAGCTGGGACGGCATGAAACGGTGCAGGCGATCGCGCAGGCGCAAGCCAGCTCGCAGGCCGTGGTCAAGCCAAAGCCACCCGCGAACGGCGCAAACAGGCCCGGCGCACCTGCCCGCAAGGGCCCGCTGAGAGCACCGGCTCGGCCGACTCCGCCGCAGTCACCCCCGCCGCAAGCCGGCAAGCCGGGCAACGACGACTGGGAAGAGTTCTAGAGACCGCCGCCCTTGTGCGGTCTGGTCAGCTCCGCGTCGCCATAGGTGGCGTTCAGCCGTCCGTCGCGGGCAAAGTCAAGGATCATGTCGAAATAGTCCCGGGCGTAGCGGGTCGAGACGCGCTGTCCGTCCGGCGCGGTTTCGAACAGCGTCATGCCATGTTCCGCACGCGGATACAGCGCCAGGGTGAACGGTCGGCCGTCCGCGATCAGCGATTTGATGCGACGGCTCGTCTCGGCGCTCGGTGCTTCGTAGTCCTCTCCGCCCAAAATCCACAATTGCGGCGTGACAGAGGCGCGCAGGGCCGGCATCGGATCGTAGTGAAAGGGCGTGCCCCAGTTGAATTGCGCGCCCATTTCCCTCAGCTGCGCTTCTGAATAGGGCAGCAACGCCCAGGTGTAGTTGCCGTGCAGGTCCTTGTACCAGGGTGCTTGCGCGTATTTGGCCCTCACGGCATCAAATTCCTTCAACCCCTGGGTGAAGCCGCTCGCGATCACTGTTTCGGCCGCGCGCGCAACCTCGAGCGCCTTGGTGATCTCGCCGGGCGAATGACCTTTCTCGCGCATTTCCATTTCGACTTCCTGCTGATCTTCGTCGATCACGCTGACCGCAAGGCCGAAGCAGACGATGACAAAATCGACGGGCGCGCGATTGGCTGCGATGGGTGCCACCCATCCGCCCTGGCTGCCGGCCTGATAGCCGATGCGACCCAGGCGCGGACCGGCCAGACGTCGGGCTTCGCGCATCGCTGCCACCGCATCGTCGGCGAGCAGGTTGAAGTCCTGGCTGTAGGCGCCCGCAGACTGTCCGGTGCCGCGCTTGTCGTAAACAAAAGCACCGACGCCCTGCGCCGGCAGCATTCGTTGGAGGAAATAGTCGGTCAGGGCTGACTCGTGTTCCGCGCCGTGCAACAGGACGACGATCGGCACCTTGCTCGTGCCCGCGGGCATCACCAGGCGGCCGGCCAGCGCGGTGCCGTGGCGGTCGAACGTCGAATCCGTCACATCGAGTGCGATGAGCTGACCGGGCGTGCCGTCAAAATCGATTTTTCCGGCGTTGCAATCCGAAAATGACATCGTTTTGCCGTCAGCCCGATCACTCCAGCCGTAGGTGCTGGTCCAGACGCCATCGGGCGCCGGGTGCAGCGCGCCGGTGGTCCCATCGAAGCGGCGCCAACGCAATGCACCCTTGTCGCTTGGCGCAACATCGACGAGACTTCCATCGTTCAGCTGATAGCTGCCAATGTGGCAATCCAGTGACTCGCCCGCGCACGCGGGCGACACTGCAAGAAGGAAGATGCACACCGTGGCGCGGGACATCAGAGCACCAGGACAGGGAAACGCGACGGTAGCGCCGGCGCCGAGCTCTGTATTGGACCGTTTCAAGGCTGGCCAGATGCTGCAAAGATTCGGTGGAGCCTATGTCAAAAGGGTTATCGATCGGAGCTGTGCGCGGGTTCCGGAGCACGCCCATGATTGGCCGCTGCTGTCGATTTTCGTAATAGGCAGCTATCTGAACCAGACCGAACTCGGAGAGACCTTCATCGCTGGCCCCTCTGCCATTCTCTATCGGGCCGGGGCTGCTCATCGTAACGCCGTTGCGTCGGCGGGGTTCGAGCAGATCGAGATCGAGTTCGATCCGGCCTGGCTTGGACGCGGGCTGCTTCCCGGTGCTCCCGTCTCGCGATGGTTGGGTGGACGCGCCGGCGCGGCGGCTCGAACCTTGGCGCTGCTCTGCGGCCGGGAAGCGAACGAGGAGCGCCTGCGTGCAGCCCTGCAACGGTTCGTGCAAAGAGCGAGCCGCGAACCTGCGCGGGAACCTGCGAGCTGGGTTGGTACGATGACCCGGCGCCTCAGCGAGGATACGACGCTGAAGGTGACCGACCTTGCAAGCGAGGTCAGACGACATCCCTCATGGCTGGGAACGGCTTATCGGCGGGCTACCGGCGAGGGACTGCTGGAAGCTGCAGCCCGGTTTCGCGTCGAGCGCGCGGCACGCCTGTTACGCGAGACCGATCAGCCGTTCGCAAGCATCGCGCTGGAGGCGGGCTTCTGCGACCAGAGCCACATGAATCGAACCTTCCGGCGCGTGCTGGGGCGCTTGCCGTCGGCAGTCAAAGAAGATCGAGGCGATTTTCGGCAAGGATGGGCGCAGGGCGCCCGGGCCGATCAGGCGCGCACGCCTCGCTGAGCCAGGCGGCTCTGCGAAGAGGCCGTGCGGCCGTCCGACGAATAAAGCGCGCCGGAGCGGGCTGCACCGAGCAGCGTTTCGATGCGGGCCCGGTTGGCATTGAGGTGAGGTGCCAGCAGGCGAGCGTTGCGCTGGTTCAGATCGCGCGCACTGCGGAACACCTCAGCCAGCGTGGCGCAATCGGCGCGCTCCAGCAGGGAAGCCAGGCGCCGCAACGCGGCCTCCTTTTCGCGCACCGCCCGCGCCAGCGCATCGGTGTCGCCGCCGATCAGGGCACTGCCTTCGGCCTGCAGCAGGCGCAACACCCCGGCCAGCGCCCTGGCGACCGGTTCGGGGGCGCCGTCCGCCCAATCGGCGTTCGGCGGCAGCGGGTCGCGATGCGTCACGCCTTGCGGCCGGTCAACTGTGCTGCGCTGGCGAGCAGCTTGTCGGCCACCGCTCCGGCATTGATCTGGTAGCGGCCTTCGGCGATCGCGGACTTGATCTCGGACACCTTGCCGGCGTCGAAGCTCGTATCCGGATGCTGGAACTCCAGCTGATTCAGGCGGGTGGACAGATCCGATATCTGTACCCGTCCGCTGCTGGCGGCGGCCGGCTGGGCCGCAGCGCCGCTGGTGCGCGCGGCACCCCCGGCGTTGGGCTGCGCGCGTTCCGCACGCGTCGGCTCAGAGGTTCTAGTGATTTTCATGGCCACTCCCACTGCTGCAGCAAGCGAACACACCTGACCTAAATTCGGCGCACCGGCCCTGAACTTTAATGGAGCGATCTAATCTGGTGCCCCGCAAATGCGGTGCGTCTTCATGGTCGATCGCGCGCCGCGCCATCAGAACATCACCTCGACGATCCGGCCTTCGCGTGCAGTGCCGGTCAGGATCTTGCCAGATTCGACCTTCACGCGCACCGGCTGCCCGGCCGGAGCCGCCGCCAGCGCCACGGCGTCGGTCGTGACCGAGAAGCCCTGGCCGCGGCCGACCACCTTGACCGGATCGCCCTGGGCCACCGCGGGCACCTCGCGCAGCAAGCTCAGCCCGATCGGTTCGCCCGGCTCGATCGCGCGCACCGGAACGCGGCTGCGCAGCTGGGACGCATCGCGCACCACGCCTTGCGCGTCGCGCGTCCATTCGACCTGCTCGGTGCGTACGTCGGCCTCGTCGATGGGCTGCCCGGGCCGAAGGACTCGCGCTGCCACCAGGGCCGCGCCGTACACCCGCACCTGCACCGGAACGCTGATCGTCCACTGCGCCCCGGATACGCACCGCAGACCGACGAAGCTGGAACCCCAAAGCCGCGCTCCGCTGCGGGCGAACGGCTGCGCTTTATCGCAGGGCGCCGGGTGCAAGCGCGAGGCGGCCTGCCCGACCGAGATGTCAATGCGCGATGCGCCGTCGATCGTGCCGAGCTCGTTCTGGACAAACCGGTGCACCAGATCGACCGGCACTTGCGCGAACGCCGGTGCGCACAACCAGCTGATAAGAATTGTGATGAGCCAACGTTGCATGACAGCAAGCGTAGGCCGAGCAACCCCCTCCGATGGCGGAAGAAGGTGCGCGCGATCCGGACTTATCAGTCGATCGACCCTGCCCCTCATCGGAATAATCGGCATCAGTGAGGAAGACTTTAGCCCCTGACGGCGCACGACCACACATATGGCAGCCACACCGATCGACCGCATGACGGCGACGCTCGACTTTCAGTCGGCGGCCCTGTCCCTGCAAGCCCAGCGGGCCAAGGTGCTGGCGTCCAACATCGCGAACGCCGATACGCCGAATTACCAGGCAAAAGACTTCGATTTCAGCCAGGCGCTGTCGCTGGCGACGGCCCAGAGCGCCAGCGCGCCCAGCCGCACCGACCCGGCGCACCTGACGGCGGGCGGCGCGCCCGGCCCCGCGCCCGTGCTCCAGTACCGGCAGCCGCTGCAGGCGGCGCTGGACGGCAACACGGTCGACCTGGACACCGAGCGCGCGGCTTTCGCGGAAAACTCGGTCCGCTACGAAGCGACGCTGCGCTTCCTGAACGGTCAGATCAAGACGATGCTGACCGCCATCAATGGGCAATAGCCACCGCCGCCTCGGCTGCGGCGGCCTCGCCCGCCGTAGCCCGAAGGGCGAAGGCGGGTAAGGGGAGTCGCCATGTCGCTGTTCAAGATCTTCGATGTGTCCGGTTCGGCGATCTCGGCCCAGAGCCAGCGCCTGAACGTGGTTGCCAGCAATCTGGCCAACGCCGAATCGATCGCCGGCCCGGACGGCCAGCCCTACAAGGCGCGCCAGGTCGTGTTCCAGACGCAGAACCTCGGAGCCGATCCCGGCGCGGCCGGCGTACGGGTGGCGCAGGTGACCCAGGACAACACGCCGGCGCGGCGCATTCACGATCCGTCCAATCCGCTGGCCGACGCCGACGGCATGGTGACCATGCCGAACGTCAATCCGGTGGAGGAGATGGTCAACATGATCTCGGCGTCGCGCAGCTACCAGACCAACGTGGACGTGATGAACACCGCCAAGAGCCTGCTGCAGAAGGTGCTGCAGCTGGGCTCATAAGGAGCATTCGCAATGACTGTCGCTTCGACCAACAACCTGTCCAGCCTGTTTACGGCGCCGAACGTCATCGGCAGCACGAATTCGACCGGAACCAGCGCGGGCGCCACCGGCTCGAGCGCGCAGAACCTGTCCGATACGTTCCTGAAGCTGCTGGTAGCGCAGATGAACAACCAGGATCCGCTCAATCCGGTCGACAACTCGCAGATCACCTCGCAGATGGCGCAGATCAGCACCGTCACCGGGATCGGCAACCTGAACACCACCGTCAGCCAGCTCGTGACCGACCTGCAGCAGAGCCAGGCCGTGCAGTCGACCCAGCTCTCCGGTCACACGGTCCTGGTTCCCGGCAATTCGCTCGCGCTGGCCGCCACTGCGGCGTCCTCGGGGTCGTCGAGCCAGACGCTGGCGGCCTATGGCGGCTTCTCGCTGGCACAGGCGGCCGACGCCGTCAAGGTGACCGTGAAGGATTCGACCGGCGCCACGGTGCGCACCATCAACCTGGGTGCGCTCGGCGCCGGCGTGCAGGATTTCAGCTGGGACGGAACGACCGACAGCGGCGACCAGGCCGCCGCCGGCAGCTACTCGTACTCGGTGAGCGCCACGGCGGCCAGCCAGAGCGTCACCGCCACCGCCTACAGCGCGCAGCAGGTGGTCGGGGTCGCGCCGCAGTCGGACGGATCCGTGAAATTGCTGCTGTCGAACGGATCGCAGGTCGGATTCGGATCGATCGCGCAGATCATGTAAGCCGATACGCCATTGACTTGAACGGGAGAAGCACATGAGTTTCGAACAGGCCCTGTCGGGCTTGAATGCCGCCACGCAGAACCTCGACACGATCGGCAACAACGTGGCCAACGCGTCGACGGTCGGGTACAAGGATGGCCGCGCCGAATTCGCGGACGTGTACGCCTCCACCCTGGCGAGCGGGTCGGGCGCCCAGATCGGCATCGGCACCCAGCTGGCCGCAGTGAGCCCGCAATTCACCCAGGGCAACACCACGACCACCGGCAACCCGATGGACGTGGCCATCAATGGCCAGGGCTTCTTCCGGATGTCGTCCGGCGGCGCGGTCACCTACACGCGCGACGGCGAATTCTCGCTCGACAAGAACGGCTTCATCGTCGGCCCCAACGGGGCGCAGCTGACCGGCTATCCGAGCAATGCGAACGGCACCATCAGTCCCGGCACACCGACTGCGGTGCAGCTGTCGCTGGCGAACATCGCGCCCAAGGGGACCTCCACCGCGAGCTTGTCGCTGAACCTGGATTCGCGCTCGACCACGCCCACCGCGGCGTTCAACATCACCGACCCGAATTCGTACAACTCGTCGACCGCGATGACGGTGTACGACTCGCAGGGCAACTCGCACACGCTGTCGCTGTACTTCCGCACGACCGCGTCGAACGCCTGGTCCGTGTATGCGGCCGCCGACGGCACGGCCCTGCCGACCAATCCGATCGGCACCTTGAATTTCGGCTCCTCGGGCACGATGGCCGCCGACGTCACGCTGAACCCGTCGATCCCGCTCACCAACGGCGCGGCCACGCCGCTGACCTTCGCGCTGCTGCTTCCGGCCGCTTCGACCAGCCAGTACGGGGCCAGCTTCGCGGTCAGCAGCAACTCGCAGAACGGCTATACGACCGGACAGCTGTCGGGCTTCTCGATCGGCTCCGACGGCGTCATCCAGGGCCGCTACAGCAACGGGCAGACGCGCGACCAGGCGCAGATCGCACTGGCCAATTTCATCAATCCCCAGGGTCTGGTGGCGCTGAGCGGCAACCAGTGGGCCGAGTCATCGGCGTCCGGGCAGCCGCTGGTCGGCGCGCCGTCCACCGGCAGCTACGGGTCCCTGCAGTCGAGCGCGCTGGAAAGCTCCAACGTCGATATCACGACCGAGCTGGTCAACATGATCACCGCGCAGCGGGTGTACCAGGCCAACGCCGAGACGATCAAAACCGAGGACCAGGTCCAGCAGACGCTGATGAACCTGCGCTGACCGATAAATGATTGACGCCGCTAATCCCGTAACCATCGGCTGGGGGAGCACGAGGGGGCCAGCCCAGCCCCCTCGTTCCCATCCTCCCGCTTTTCGGCCCCCGGCTGAGGCCGTGTCGAAGCCGAGGCGTCTGTCCATCTACGAGCCAGCTATATGGATCGCCTGATATATACGTCAATGTCTGGAGCTAAGTATCTGCTGGAGCGGCAGGCGACGTTGGCCAACAACCTCGCCAACGCGGGCACCACCGGCTTTCGGGCCGACACCGTGGGGCTGCGCGCCGTGCCGGCCGTCAGCCCACAGGCTGGAACGCGCGTGTTCACGGTCGAAACCACCACCGGCGCCGATTTTTCCCAGGGACCGATGACGGCGACCGGACGCACGCTGGACGTTGCCGTGCAGGGCCAGGGCTGGCTGGCGGTTCAGACCAGCGACGGTTCGGAGGCGTACACCCGCAACGGCGCGCTGCAGGTCGGCGCGGACGGCGTGCTGCAGCTTCCCAATGGGTTGCAGGTGCAGGGCACGGGCGGGCCGATCTCGATACCGGCCGACGCGACATCGGTGCTGATCGCTGCCGACGGCACGGTCTCGGTCAAGGCCGCCAGCTCGAAGACGCCGACCACGGTCGGGCAGCTCAAGCTGGTCAATCCGCCGATCTCGGACCTGACCAAGGGCACCGACGGCCTGTTTCGCACACAGAGCGGCGCGCCGGCCGATGCCGACGCTTCGGTCAAGGTGGCCGACGGAACGCTGGAAGGCAGCAATGTGAACGTGGTGGAGGCGATGGTCGGGATGATCGCCGCCTCGCGCCAGTTCGAGATGCAGATGAAGATGCTCAGCACCGCCGAACAGAACGAGCAGAAGGCCAGCTCGGTTGTGGGCAGCTGACCGAAGAACCTGATGGCGCTTGCGCCGTCAACGTAGGGAGCGAGCAATGATCAGAAGCCTGTGGATCGCCAAGACCGGGATGGACGCCCAGCAGACCCAGCTGGACGTCATCTCCAACAACCTGGCCAACGTCGGCACCAACGGCTACAAGCGTCAGGTCGCCCAGTTCGAAGACCTGCTGTACCAGAACCTGCGGCAGGCAGGCGCCAGCTCGTCCCAGCAGACCCAGCTCCCCACCGGGCTGCAACTGGGCACCGGCGTGCAGCTGGTGGCGACCCCGCGCGTGTTCTCGCAGGGCAATTTGCAGCAGACCAGCAACCAGTTCGACATGGCCATCAACGGCAACGGCTTCTTCCAGGTCCAGATGCCGGATGGCACCACCGCGTTCACGCGCGACGGCAGCTTCCACATCGATTCGGCCGGGCAGCTGGTGAACAGTTCCGGATTCGCATTGAGCCCGGCGGTGACGATCCCGCCCACCGCGCAGTCGGTCACGATCGGCGCCGACGGCACCGTCAGCGTGACGCTGCCGGGCCAGGCCACGGCGCAGAACATCGGCGCGGTCCAGCTGGCCGGTTTCATCAATCCGGCCGGCCTGGAGTCCAAGGGCCAGAACCTGTTCGCCGAGACGTCGGCCTCCGGCACGCCGACCGCCAACACGCCGGGAACCAACGGCCTGGGCACGCTGCAGCAGGGCTACGTCGAGACCAGCAACGTGAACGTGGTGGAGGAGCTGGTGTCGATGATCCAGACCCAGCGCGCCTACGAGCTCAATTCCAAAGCGATCTCGACGTCCGACCAGATGCTTCAGCGCCTGTCGCAGATGTAAGCGAGGCGCCACGACGATGATGTTGCTCCGACTCGTGTGCGTTGCCGCGGCAGCGCTCCTCGCGCTGGGCGGCTGCGCCTCCCCGCGCGATCAGATCAAGGTCGCCACCACGACCGCGCGGCCGCAGCCGCTCGATTCGCAGGGCGACCACCCGACCGGGGCAATCTTCCGTTCGCGCGGCAACATGCTGCTGTTCGAGGACTACCGGCCGCGGATGGTCGGCGATGTGCTCACGATACAGATCAACGAGACGCTCAATGCCAGCCAGAGCGCCACCTCCAACACCGAGAAGAAGGCGGCCCTGACGGCGGTGATACCCAAGATCAAAGGCGTGTTCGGGATGGGTCTGAACGGTCTGAACACGACCGCCGCCACCGACAACTCGTTCAACGGAACCGGCGCCACCACCTCCTCGGGCGCTTTCACCGGAACCATCACGGTCACCGTGATCGAGGTGCTGCCCAACGGCAACCTGCTGGTGGCGGGCGAGAAGCAGATCGGGATCCGCGAGAATTCCGAGATCCTGCGCTTTTCGGGCGTGGTCAACCCGGTGCTGATCCAGCCCGGCAACCTGGTGAGCTCCGCCCAGATCGCCGATGCGCGCCTCGACTATCGCGGCGGCGGCAACATCGAGCAGGCGCAGATCCAGGGCTGGCTCGGCCGCTTCTTCAACTCGTGGTCGCCCTTCTGATGGACGTGCACCCGTCAGCGCGACCGTGCCCGCGCCGATCGCGGTCGGCGATCGCGCCCTGGCGGCGCGCCGGGCCGGCCTGTGCGCTGGCGTGCGCGCTGGGCCTGCTGGGTCCGGCGCAGGCCGAGCGGATCCGCGACCTCGCCACCGTGCAGGGCGTGCGAGGCAACCAGCTGATCGGCTACGGCCTGGTGGTCGGCCTGGACGGCAGCGGCGACCAGACCACGCAGACGCCGTTCACGGTGCAGTCGCTGCAGTCGATGCTGACCCAGCTGGGCATCACGCTGCCGCCCGGAACCAATCCGCAGCTGAAGAACGTGGCCGCGGTGATGGTGACCGCGGATCTGCCGTCGTTCGCGCGGCCCGGCCAGCAGCTGGATGTGACGGTCTCGTCGCTCGGAAACGCGCGCAGCCTGCGCGGGGGCACCCTGCTGATGACGCCGCTGAAGGGCGCCGACGGGCAGATCTACGCGGTGGCGCAGGGCAACGTGCTGGTCGCCGGTGCCGGGGCCGCGCAGGGCGGATCGAAAGTGCAGATCAACCACCTGGCGGCGGGCCGGGTGCCGGGCGGCGCCTCGGTCGAGCGCGCCGTGGCTTCGCCGTTCCTGCAGGGCGAGGCGATCGCGCTGGAGCTCAATTCGACCGATTTTTCGACCGCGCAGGCGGTGACCGACGCGATCAACACCGAGATGGGCGAAGGCACGGCCCACGCGCTCGATGGCCGCGTCGTCGACGTGAAGGCCCCCACCGATCCGGACCGGCGCGTGCGGTTCATGGCCCAGCTGGAGAACCTGCAGGTGGCCCAGCTCGAGCCGACCGCGCGCGTGATCGTCAACGCGCGCACCGGCTCCATCGTGATGAACCGCATGGTCGCGCTGGAACCGGCGGCGGTGGCGCACGGCAACCTGTCGGTGACGATCACCTCCACCCCGGTCGTGTCCCAGCCGGGGCCGCTGTCGTCGGGCCAGACCACGGTCACCGAGAAAACCGATATCCAGCTCAAGCAGGACGGCGGCGTGCTGATGAAGCTGCCCTCGGCCGCCAATCTCGCCGATCTGGTCAAGGCGCTGAACTCGCTGGGAGCCAACCCGGCCGATCTGGTCGCGATTCTGCAGGCGCTGAAGGCGGCCGGCGCGTTGCGCGCCGATCTGGAAGTCATCTAGGCGGCATCCGGTGGATCCCGCGGCGCTCAGCTCGCAGATCGGAAGCGTGGGAAGCGGCCTGGCCGCCGATGCCCGTTCGCTGGAGGATCTGAAGCGCGCCGCCCGGGAGGACCCGCGCCAGGCCGCCAAGAAAGTCGCCACGCAGTTCGAGGCGCTCTACATGCAGATGGTGCTCAAGAGCATGCGCGAGGCCACGCCCCGTTCGGGCCTGCTCGATTCGCAGGAACAGGACATGTACCGCGGCATGCTGGACCAGCAGGTCGCGCAGCAAATCGCCTCCAAGGGCACCGGCCTGTCGGACGTGATCGCGCGCCAGCTGTCGCGCGCGATGCCAAACGCCGCCTCCTCCGCCGCGGCCTCCGCCGTGGCTACGGAGGCCAGGGCTGCCTCTGGCAACGCTCCGGCGGCCCTGGCCGACGTAGCCGCGGCGCAAGCCGCGGCCAAAGCGGCGGCACCATCCCGGCCGGCCACCTCGACCGAGGTCCAGCGCGATTTCATGCGGCAGCACCAGGCCGATGCGGTGCGCGCCCAGCAGGCGACCGGCGTGCCCGCCCGCTTCATTCTGGGCCAGGCCGCGCTCGAATCGGGCTGGGGGCAACGCGAGATCCGCGGGGCCGACGGCGCGCCCAGCTACAACCTGTTCGGCATCAAGGCAGGGCCGGGATGGCAGGGCCGTACGGTCCAGGTAGCCACCACCGAGTACGACGGCAGCATGCCGAGCAGGACGGTTCAGAGTTTCAGGGCGTACGACAGCTACGCGGCCGCGTTCCAGGACTGGGCGATGACGATCGGGCGCAACCAGCGCTACTCGGCCGCCGTGGCCGCGGGGGGCGCCGGCGGCTTCGCCTCCGGGATGCAGCAGGCCGGCTACTCGACCGATCCGGGCTACGCGGACAAGCTGGCTCGCGTCATCCGGACGGCCTCGTCGATCGGAGGGACGGTATGAGCCGGGCATTCAAGCTTTGGCCGCGGTTGCCGATGACATTCGTGACGGCAGGGTGAGATCGGATGTCCGGGGGCCTCTTTTCAATCGGTTCTAGCGCGTTGAACGCCGCGTACACGGCGTTGCAGACGGCTGGCAACAACATCGCCAACGCGAACACGCCGGGCTATTCGCGCGAGATCGTCGATTTCACGGCTCAGGTCGAAACCGGGCTGAGCGGCAACTACATCGGCCAGGGCGTGGCGGTCGAAAGCGTCACGCGCCAGTACAACCAGCTGCTCACCCAGCAGGTCGATCTGGCGCAGTCCGCCTCCAGCCAGGCCGACGCGCACGCCACGCTGCTGAACCAGGTCAACAACCTGTTTTCCAGCACCACCGGCGGCCTGGGCGCGGTGGTCAACCAGTTCTTTTCGCAGATCCAGACGCTCACGCAGCAGCCCGGCAACCTGGCGGTGCGGCAATCCGTGCTGTCGTCGGCGCAGCAGATGGCGGCCAGTTTCAACGACGCCTACAGCCAGCTGCAGCAGATGCAGCAAAGCGCCAACCAGCAGATCGGTCAGCAGATCTCGACCGTCAACAGCGCCACCGCCCAGATCGCCAAGCTCAACGACCAGATCGCCCTGGCCACCTCGGCCGGCGGGTCGCCCAACCAGTTGCTCGACCAGCGCGACCAGGCCATCAAGACGCTGAACCAGTCGATCGGCGTGACCACGATGGCGCAGAGCGACGGCTCGATCAACGTGTTTCTGGCCGACGGTCAGCCGCTGGTGGTGGGCGACCAGGTGACCCAGATGGGCATGGGGACGGACCCGAGCAATCCGCAGAACGTAACGGTCGGGACCAAGGCGGGCAACACGATCGTTCCGCTGAGCGTCACCAATACCGGAGGGGGCGACATCGGCGCCCTGATGCAGTTCAGCCTGCAGGACGTTCCTGCGGTCCAGAATCAGATCGGCCGCCTGGCGGTCGCGGTGTCGTCGCAATTCAACCAGCAAAGCCAGCTCGGGCAGGATTCGAACGGCGCGCCCGGCGTGAACCTGTTTTCGACGCTGTCGCCGACCGTGATCGCGTCGACCACCAATGCGACCTCGGGTGGCGCGCCCGCCGAGACCGTCACGGCAACCTTCAGCGATCCGACCCAGCTGCAGGCGTCCGATTACCGGCTGCAAGTGGTCGGCGGTCAGTATCACCTCACGCGCCTGTCCGACGGCCAGCAGACCACCTTGTCGTCGCTGCCGGGTACACCGGCCACGGTCGACGGCATCACCTTCAGCGTCACCGGCACGGCCACCAACGGCGACAGCTTCACGATCGAACCGGTCCGCACCGGCGCCGGCAACCTGGCCGTCTCGATCGGCCAGCCACAGCAAATCGCCGCGGCCAGCCCGGTTCGTGCCTCGATTGCGTCCACCGACACCGGATCGCTCAGCGTGTTATCGCTGTCCGTGACGGGACCGAATCGAAACGCGAATCTGACCCATTCGGTCAACCTCAGCTTCACCAGCCCGACCAGCTACACGCTCACCGATTCGACCAACGGGGCCACCTCTTCGGGCACCTACACCGCGGGCCAGCCGATCGCGTTCAACGGCTGGAGCCTGACGCTGCTCGGGACGCCCGCGACGGGCGACTCGGTCAGCGTCGGCGCCAACACCGGCGGCACCGGCGACAACACCAACGCGCTGGCGCTGGCGCAGCTGCAGAACGCCAACGTGGTCGGCGGCACCTCGCTCGGCTCGGGCTATGCGGCCGTGGTTGCGCAGGTGGGCACGATGACCGCCAACGCGCAGGCCGATCAGCAGAACCAGCAGACCATCCTGCAGAACGCGCAGAACGCCCAGAGCGCGGTCGCGGGCGTCAATCTGGACCAGGAGGCCGCCAGCCTGCTGCAGTATCAGCAGCAGTACCAGGCAGCCGCCAAGGTGATCTCGATCGCCTCGACGCTGTTCGACCAGATCCTGTCGATCGCCTCGTCCGGCTGAGGCGGCCGCCCGCGCCAGACCCCGATCGATCGCGGACCACCCGACACGTCACACGGATACGACGGCCATGCTCAGAGTCTCCACCTACATGATGTTCCAGAACGGCGAGCAGGCGATCAGCAACGCCCAGAGCCAGTTGATGCAGACCGAGCTGCAACTGTCCACCGGCAAGCAGATCAATTCGCCGTCGGACAACCCGATCGGCGCCGCCAATGTGGCATCCCTCGGAACCACCGTATCGCAGCTCAACCAGTATCAGAGCAATCAGAACGAAGCCCAGCTGCAGCTGAACCAGGCCGATTCGACCCTGTCGAGCCTGGTCAACCTGGTGCAGGACGCGCAGCAGCGCCTGATCCAGGCGGGCGATGCCAGCTACTCCGATTCGCAGCGCGCGGCGCTGGCCCAGGGGCTGCAAGGCGACCTGAGTCAGATGGTGGGCCTGGCCAACGGCAGCGACGGGCAGGGCGGTTACCTGTTCGCCGGGTCGCAGCAGTCGGCCCCGCCCTTCTCGCAGGCCGGCAACAACGTGACCTACAGCGGCGACAGCGTGCTGCAATCGGTCCAGGTGTCGCAGAACCGCCAGCTGCAGATCAAATTTTCGGGCGACGACATATTCCAGAAGATGCGTCCCGGCAATGGCGCCTTCGTGACGGCCGCCAGCGCGACCAACACCGGCTCCGGCGTGATCGATCCCGGGTCGGTGGCCAATCCATCGGCACTGACCGGCGACAACTACGCGATCAGCTTCGCGGTGAGCGGGTCCACCACGACCTACCAGGTGCAGGACACCACCAAGAACACGAGCGTCGCCAGCGGCACCTACACGTCGCCCACGACGGTCGCCTTCGACGGCCTGCAGGTCCAGCTCACCGGCGCCCCCGCCAACGGTGATTCGTTCACGGTCGCACCGGCCGCATACCAGTCGCTCTTCACGACCATGTCCAAGGCGATCGCTGCGTTGCAGCAGCCCGCCGATACGCCGGCCGCGACAGCGCAACTGCAGACCTCGCTCGGATCGTCGCTCGCCTCTATGGGACAGGCGCTGGACCACGTGACCTTGAAACAGGCCGAAGTCGGCGACCAGCTGCAGCAGCTCAGCTCCTACTCGACCTTGAACAGCGATCGCACCCTGCAGGCCAACTCGGCGCTGTCGTCGATCCAGGATCTGGACTACGCCAAGGCGGCTTCCCTGATGGCCCAGCAGCAGACCACCTATCAAGCCGCCCTGCAGAGCTACTCGGCCGTCTCCAAGCTGTCGCTCTTCAACTATCTGTAGAAGCCTCGTTCCGGTATTCTTTGCGCCAGGCGGCCGCAGCATGGCAGTCGGGTCGTCGCGCGACTGGAGCAGGGCGTGGCCGATTCAACGCTATTTGATCGCAGCCGGGTGCGGGCGCCGACGCCCGCCGGCCCGCCCGAACTTGCCTCCAGCGTGCGCATGCTGGCGATCGAGTCCCACCCCGTGCCGCGCCCCGTGACCGAGACGGTGGCCGCAGCCGCCTGGCTGAAGGCGCCTGAAACCGAGCCGGTGGAGATGTCGCATCCGCCGGTGAGCGTGTTCGACGAGCTGCCCGATGCGGTGCTGCGGTTCGATCGGCGACTGATCGTCGTCTATGCGAATCCGGCCATCGAGCGGGCCACCGCGATTCCCCGCGTGGCCTTTGTCGGCCGTCCGCTGAGCCAGGTCGAGCACTTCACTCAATACGCGCCGCTGTGGGAAGCCAAGCTGGCGGCCACCTTCGAGTCGCTCGAGACGCGCAGCTTCAAATTCGCGTACGCCCACCCGACCGGCTCCAAGAATTTCGAAGTGCGCCTGGTGCTCGAGGCCGACCACGGCGGTCTGGTGTCGCACCTCACCGCCATCGTGCACGACGTCACGGTGCCGCGCACGGCCCTGCGGGCCACGCGGGCCGCCGACGCGATGCTGTCGACGCTGATGTCCAGCGCGCGCATCGGGATGGCCGTGCTCGACAGCAACCTGCGTTATGTGCGTTGCAATGCCTACCTGGCGCAGCTGCTCGGCGTGGAAGTCGGCCAGCTGCTCGGCCGCCGCCTGGACCAGGCCTTCGATCACTCCTCGCAGCCGGCCGTGATGCGTTCGCTGGAGCGGATGCGCGACGGCGAAGTGCGCGTGCCGCAGCAGGTCGAATACGAGTTCTCCGGAGGCGACCGCCCCTGGGTGCGCGAGCGGCGCACGCCGCTGTTCAACCCGTACGGCCGCTTCAGCGGCGTATTCCTGACCGTCGAGCGGCTCGATCGGGAGCGCTTCGCCGAAACCTCGCTCGCCGCTCTGCGCCAGGCGCTCGATTCGGCCGGTGAAATGGTGCTCGAAATCGGCCGCGACGGCGCCATCCTGGATGCCAACGAGACCGCGCTCGCCTGGCTCGGATACAACCGCGAACAGCTCACCGGGCTGCGGCTGGGCGCGATCGACACCAGCCTGACCGACGAGGCCCTGGCCGAGATGATCGAGGCGCTGCTGGACCGCGGCGCCTTTCACGGGGAAGCGCGCTACCGGACCCGGCTCGGTTCGGAATTCGAAGTCGATCTGGTGCTGCAGCGGGTCGAACACGGTGAGCGCGAATTCATATTCCTGCTGGTGCGGGACATCTCGGACCGCAAGCGCATCGAGGTCGAGCTGGCCGAGAACGCCGAGCGCCTGGAAACCATCTTCAACGAGAGCCCGGTCGGCATCGTTCAGCTCGATTCGACCTTCCGGATCCGGCGTGCCAACCGCGCCGCCTGTGCGCTGCTCGGATACCGGGAGCACGACCTGCTCGGACGCGATCCGGTGCGGTTGACCCACCCCGACGACGTCGTGGCCAGTCTGAAGCAGCGCGAGCGGCTGATGGAGTACCTGCCGACCGGTGCCGCGATGGTGTCCGAGCCCGATCGCCGGCTGCTGGACCGCGAGGGCCGCACGGTCTGGGTCAAGCTGGGCTGGCGCGCGCTCGAAAGCGCCGACGCCTCGCGCCGCTACCTGCTGGTGATGGAGAACTTCACCGACCAGAAGCTGTTCGAAGGCCAGCTGCGGACGGCCCTGCGCGAGCAGCAGTCGCTGCTGGAGACGATGAGCACCGGAGTGGCCAAGACCCGCGCCGGGCAGATCGTGCTGGCCAACCGGGAGTTCTGCCGGATGTTCGGGTACTCCGACGCCGAGGCGATCGGCATGTCGCTGTGGCAGCTGTGTCTGCACCGGGACGGCCAGGCGCCCGAGGACGTTCCGGGGCTGCCGGCCGTGCGGCCGGGTCTGACGACCAGTGCCGAGGTGGTGCTGTACGACCGCGACGGGCGGCCGCGCTGGTGCCTGGTGCAGGCGCGGCCCCTGGACGACGCCGAGGCGGACGGCGCGCCGGTGGAGGCCATTTTCACGTTCCAGGATGTCACCGAGCTGCACGAGCAGCGCGAAGCGGCAGCCAGCACTGCCGCAGAGCTGCAGAGCCTGCTGGCCGAAAGCCGCCTGATCTTCGATACGGCGCTGGTCGGACTGCTGTTCGTGCGGGACGGGCGGCTGCTGCGGGCCAACGCGGCCATGGAGGACCTGCTGGGGTGCGAGCCCAACACGCTGGTGGACCAGATCCAGCTGTTCGGGCACCCGTCGGACCGGATGCTGCTCGCCAGCCTGGAGGAGCGCTTCGAGACGATCCGTCAGGCCGGCGCCTGCGAATTCGAGCTGTTGCTGTACCGGCGGCGCGCAGAGCCGATCTGGGTGGCGGTGCAGGGGCGCGCCGTCAATCCGGAGCGGCCCGAGCTGGGCTACATCTTCGCGTTCGTCAACATCGACGAGCGCAAGCGATCCGAACGCGAGCTGCGCTCGGCCCTGAACGAGCTGCAGTTGATCTTCGACAACGCGCTGGTCGCGATCCTGTACGTGGCCAACGACCTGGTCGTGAAGTCGAACGCCACTGCCGAGCGCATGTTCGGCTTCTCGGCGCGCGACCTGCAGGAGCTGCAGTTCGGCGCGCTGTTCGCCGATCCGGCGGCCTGGCAGGCGGCACAGGCCGAGTGGATCGGCGCGGCGGCGGGGATCGTTTCGACGTTCGAGCATCAGATGCGCCGCGCCGACGGATCGGTTTTCTGGTGCGCGGGCAACGTGCGCCCGTTCGAGGAGGGCGTGCCGGACCGGGGCGTGATCGTGGCGCTGATGGACGTGGACGCCCGCCACCGCTCCGAGGACGAGCTGCGCTCGGTGCGCAACTACCTGGACCTGGTGATCGAGAACCTGCCGGTGCTGGTGTCGGTGCGCGATGTGAAGACGGGCCGATTCGTCAGCCTGAACCGGGCCGGCGAGGCGATGACGGGCCTTGCCCGCTCGCAGGTGATCGGGCGCACCTGGCACGAGGTGTACGGGCGCCAGTTCGCCGACCTGTACCGCGAAATGGATCGCAAGGCGATCGCCGACGGGCGCCAGATCGAGCGGCCGCGCGACGTGATGCTGCGGGCCGACGGGCGCACCCTGATCGTCAACCAGCGCGTGGTCCCGGTGTTCCATGACGAGCAGGACGGCGAGCGCTCGGCCGCCTACGTGATGTCGATCGTCGACGATCTGACCGACGAGGTGCGCGCCGAGACCGCCCTGCGCGAGACCGAAACGCGCTTTCGCCAGTTCGCCGAGAACATCGATCAGCTGGTGTTCATCGCCAATGCCGACCTGACCCATGTCATATACGTCAATTCGCGCTATACCCAGCTGGTCGGAGCGGCGGCCTCGGAGCTGATGGACAACCCGCGCAACGCGCTGCGCCACGTCCACTTCGACGACGCCGCGCAACTGGGCCGCGAGCTGCCGCGCGTGATCGCCGGCCTGCGTCGCCTGCGGCGCGCCGAACTGACGGTGCGGGTCGACCATCCGGCCGCCGGCGTGCGCACCATCAGCGTACGGCTCAATCCGGCCCGGATGCACGATGGCATGCTGCGCGTGTTCGGCGTGGCCGAGGACGTGACGCAGCGGATGGCGGCCGAGCAGCAGCGGCTGGAAGATGCGGTGCGGCAGCGCGACATCCTGGTGCGCGAGGTCCACCATCGGATCAAGAACAATTTGCAGGGCGTGGCCGGATTGCTGCAGCACATGGCCAGCGGCAAGCCCGAGGTCGCCACGCAGCTCAACGAGATCGCCGGGCAGATCCAGGCCATCGCCCAGGTACACGGGCTGCAGATCGGCGCGGCCGGAACGCTGCCGGTGCTCGGGGTGGTGCAGGGCATTTTCAACAACCTGGGGCTGATGTTCGGGGTCGAGGTGCGGCTGGCGCCGTCGGCGTCGGCGCTGTGGCGCTGGGGCCTGCCCGAGGGCGAAGCGGTTCCGCTGGCGCTGGTGATCAACGAGCTGGGGACCAACGCCATCAAGTACCGCGAAAGCCGCGACCTGACGCTGGACGTGCGCATCGAGGCGCGCGCCGACGGCCTGGCCGTGCAGATCCAGAACGCCGGCCGCCTGCCGGCGGGCTTCGAGCTGGGACGAATCTCGTCGGGCGTCTCTGGCCTGGGCCTGGTCAAGGCGCTGCTGCCGCGCCGCGGCGCGCAGCTGTCGCTGGAGCAGAAGGAGGACCGGGTCATCGCCACGCTGGACCTGTCGCCGCCCGCCGTGCGTGAAGACCTGATCTGACGGAGCTCGACATGCAAGGGGCGGCCAACGACAGGACGATCGGGGCGCGACCGACCCGGATTCTGGTGGTCGACGATGACCGGCTGGTGCTGGCCACCGTGGTGGCCGGACTGCGGCAGGCCGGCTTCGAGGTGCTGGAGGCCGATAACGGCGACGATGCGATCCTGCTGGCGCGCAACCACCGGCCGCGCCTGGCGATCCTGGACATGCGGATGCAGGGCAAGTCCGGCATGGACGTGGCCCGCTACCTGGCGTCGCACACGTCGACCGGATTCATGTTCCTGTCGGCTTTCGGCGACCCCGCCATCGTCGACGAGACGGCGCGGCTGGGGGCGCTGGGCTACCTGGTCAAGCCGATCGACATCCGTCAGGTCGTTCCGGCCGTCAACGCCGCCCTGGCCAAGCTGGATGCGATGCCGGCCGCGGCAGCCCGGCCGGCCCCGGCTGCAGGCGGCGTCGTGGGCCGCGAGGAGGCGATCGCGGTCGGAATCCTGATGGAGCGGCTGCGGCTGGATCAGGCCCGGGCCTTGCAGGCGCTGCGCGAGCAGGCGCGCAGCGAGGGCGTGAGCATCGAACTGCTGGCGACCCGGATGGTCGAGGCCGCCAATCGGCTCAATTCGATTGCGCGCGGCCGGCCCCCTGATCCCACATCGTGAAGAAAAACGTGGCGCCTTTGCCGGGCTCGGACTCGGCCCAGATGCGCCCGCTGTGCCGCCGCACGATGCGGGCAACGGTGGCCAGGCCCACTCCGGTGCCGGCAAACTCGCTCTGCGAGTGCAGCCGCTGAAATACCCCGAACAGGCGATCTGCGAAGCGCATATCGAAGCCGGCGCCGTTGTCGCGTACGTAGAACGCGTGGTCGCCGTCGGGGCGTCGACCGAACTCTATGCGCGCTTCGCGGGTCCTGGCGGAGAACTTGAAAGCGTTGCCCAACAGGTTCTGCAGCACCAGCCGCATCAGCGTGCTGTCGCCTTCGACGCTCAGGCCGGGTTGGACCGCCACCTGGACCTGGCGGCCGGGCTCGGCGGCCTTGAGGTCCTCGATCAGCTGGCGTGCCGTCTCGGACAGATCGACCCGCTCGAAGCCCAGCTCACGGCCGGTCATGCGGGACATCTCCAGCAGCGTGTCGATCATCGAGTTCATGCGCCCGGCGGCGGCTGCGATCCGCTTCATGTGCTCGCGCCCCAGCGCATCGAGGCGCTCGCCGTAATCCTCCTGCACGATCTGGGCGAACCCGTCGATCACGCGCAGCGGGGCGCGCAGGTCGTGCGACACCGAGTAGGCGAAGCTCTCCAGCTCGCGCGCGGCCAGTTCGTGCCGCTGCATCCGTACCGCGTTGTCGGCCTCCAGCTGCCGGATCCGCGCCTGCAATGACCCGGCGCGCTCCGTGCTGAGCGCGGCCTCCGACACCAGGGTGGCGACCCCGGCGTATCCGCAGAATCGTCCGATGACCGTGTAGACCGGCTCTCCGCTCAACCGCAGCGTCCACACCGCGCCCGTACTGGCCGTCAACGGCAGCTCGACGTCGTGAAACGGCGCCCGGCGCGCCACGGCCTCGGCGATGGGGGGCGGCGCCGCCGCCAGCGGCGCCGCTTGCGGGCCGGCCTCCAGCTGCCACGGTCCGCGGCCGCGCAGCGATGGCAGGTCCAGACCGGCCGGGCTGCCGCGGCCGGGTTCGGCCTCCAGCACGCGCAGATCGGGGCCGGTGCGCCACCACCAGTCGTTCGACGAGGCCAGCGCGCGCCGCAGCACGGTGCGCTCGCGGTCGGCCGGCCGCAGCCTGAGGGCGTACGCGACGAGCAGGCCGACCAGGACACCGCACAGCAGTGCGCCGAGCAGCATCCAGGAAGCGGGTATGGGGGTCACGGAGACCGTCAAGGCGATCGTTCGCTCGCGATTGTGCCCCGGCGAAGGCCCGAATTGGCCCCCTTTCCGGTGCCCGGGCCGATCAAGTTCGGGCCGAGGCCGTCGAAAAAACGTCTAGGGTGCCCCGCTCCCCGGGGTCCAGGCGCGCGCGCAACAGTCATGATCCGAGATTCAGCCACCGGCGGCAACTGGACGGATACGGCTTCGGGCCGCCCGATGCCGCAGGCACCGTTGCCGTTTCCGAGCGCTGACGGACCCGGGCGGCTGCCGATCGACGCCGGTCCGACTGCGGCCGCACCGACCGATTCGATCCGCTCCTGGCCGCTGGCGCCCACGCTGATCGGCACCCTGTGCGCAACGGTCCTGTTCTCGATGGCGTTGCGCGACGTCCTGGCGGTGCGGGCGGACTGGGCCGCCGTGTTGACGCTGGCGGCCGCGGCGCTGGCCGGAGCACTGCTGGCACGGCACCTTAACCGGCCGCTGCAGAGGCTGTCGGCGCGCGCCGAGCAGCTCGCGGTTCGCTACACGGGCCGGGCCGTGCTGCGCGGCCGCAACGAATCGCAGAATCTGGTGGCCTCGTTCGAGGCGATGACCAACGCCCTGCTGGCGCAGCTCGAGCGGCTCAGGGGCCTTCACCTGGACGAGCTGCAGAACAGCCTGGAGCTGCAGCGCCGCTACGCGCTGATGCGGCTGCTGCGGGATCTGTCCACCGCGGCCCTGGAGTGCGAACGCCTCGATCAGGTCCTGGAGCGGGCGCTGCAGGAGCTGGGCGAGTACCTGGATTGGCCGATCGGGCGGGTGCTGTTCGCCGGTGATGCCGGCGGCGGCGAGCGGGTGCGGCGCTCGGTCTGGTTCCTTAGCGAGCGCGAGCGTTTTGCGCGTTTCATCACGGCCAGCGAGGACGCCACCGCCGATCGATCCGCCCACGGCCTGATCGGCCGGGCCGACGCGACCGGGATGCCGCACTGGGTGACCGACCTCGCGCGGCTGGACGGCTGGGCGCGCTGTGACCTGGCGGTGCAGAGCGGCCTGAAGAGCGGGTTCGTGATACCGATCGTGGTCGACGGCGCAACGCCCGCTTACATCGAGTTCTTCGCCGATCATCGGGTCGAGGCGTCGGCCGAGATGGTCGAGCTGATCGAGGCCATCCACACCGACCTGTGGCAGGTCGGCGAGCGGCGCCGCAAGCGCTATGGGCTGGACGCATCGGCGCGGCGGCCCGAGGCCGATGCGCGGCCACAGCTGGATGTGCTGGGAGCGGCGGGATCATGAAACCGGTCGAACCCGCGATCGTGGACCTGGCCGCGTCGCTGCGGGACGCCGACGGCTGCGCCGCCGGCGAGGGCACGGTGCTGCTGGTGGACGACGATTCGATCGTCCGCATGCTGACCGCGGCGGGACTGGCCGAGCGCGGCTGGCGCGTGGTCGAGGCCGACAGCGGCGCGCGTGCGCTGGAGCTGCTCGAGCAGGAGCGGCCGCAGGTGGTCGCGCTGGACGCGGTCATGCCCGACCTGGACGGGTTTGCGACCTGCGAGCGGCTGCGGCGCCTGCCCAACGGCGCGCACGTGCCGGTCGTGATGCTCACCGGGCTGGACGACGAGCAATCGATCGGGCGCGCCTACGACGCGGGCGCCACCGATTTCTTCGTGAAGACGCCGGGGCGATGGACCCTGCTGTCGCAACGGTTGCGCTATCTGACGCGCGCCTCGCGCGTGCGCGAGGAGCTGGTTCGCAACCGCGCCGATCTGTTGAAGATCCAGCGGATCGCGCGCCTGGGAAGCTGGCGCTGGGAAGTCGCCCCTCGCCGCCTCCAGCTTTCGGACGAGGCCTGGAGCCTGATCGGCAAGGCCCCGCAGCCGGGCGGGATTGCGCTGGACGAGGTCTGGCAGCGCGTGGCCACGCGCGACCGGCTGCGCATCGAACGGCTGGTGCGCAACGCCCGTCCCGATCGCTCGACGCTGAATTTCGAATGCCGCCTGCGCGGACCCGGCGCCACGATCCGGATCCTGCGCATCGAGGCCGAGCTCGAATTCGATCCGGGCCAGACGCTGGTGGCGGCCCACGGCGCCATGCAGGATGTGACGCGTGACCGCCTGGCGGCCGACCAGATACGCCAGCTCGCCAATTTCGACCTGCTGACCGGACTGCCCAACCGCCGCCATTTCCAGGAGATCTTCGACGACGAGCTGCGGCGGTCGCGCGCCCGCAGCGCGCGGGTCGGACTGCTGCTGATCGGCGTCAACCGATTCCGGCACATCAACGATTCCCTCGGCGTCCGCGCCGGCGACCAGTTGCTGCAGGAGATCTCGCGCCGCCTGCGCGCCGTTCTGCGCCGCGACGATCGCGGCGGTCCGCCGGCCGGGCGCGCGCCGGGGGCGGCCGAGGCCGCCCAGCCGATTCACGCGCCAGGCCGGTCGCGCGTGGCGCGCGTGAGTGGTGACGAATTCGCGGTGCTGTTGCCGGACCTGCGCGATGAGGTCCAGCTCGAGCGGGTCGCCGGCCGCGCGCTGGACACCTTCCAGCCGCCATTCGAAGTCGACGGCCAGGAAGTGTTCATCACGGCCTCGATCGGCTCCGTGATGTTCCCGGCCGATGGGGACGAGGTCGACAGCCTGCTCAGCCGCGCCCTGCTGGCGGTGCGGGCACTCGAGGAGCAGGGCGGCAACGGCTGCCTGCGCTACTTCGAGCGCATGAACGTGACGCGCCGCGCCCAATGGAAGCTCGAGTCGGACCTGCACCGGGCGATCGGGCTGCAGCAGCTCAGGCTGGTGTACCAGCCCAAGATCGACGTGGACACCGGCCGGATCGTCGGGGCCGAGGCGCTGATGCGCTGGCAGCGTGACAAGGAGCTCGTGTCGCCCTCGGACTTCATCCCGGCCGCCGAGGACTCGGGGCTGATCGTTCCGATCACCGAGTGGGCGCTGCAGGAAGCCTGCCGGCAGCTGGAAGCGTGGCACCAGGCCGGCCTGCCGCGCATCCCGGTCTCGGTGAACATCTCCGGGCACCACCTGCAGCGCGGCAACCTGATTGCGCCCGTGAAGGAAAGCATGCTCGCGCACGACGTTCCGCCCGGGCTGCTGGAGCTCGAGATCACGGAGACGGCGATGATGCGGAACCTGGACGCCGTGCTGCCGCAGCTGCGTTCGCTCAAGGCGCTGGGGGTTGCGCTGTCGATCGACGACTTCGGAACCGGTTATTCGTCACTGGCGTATCTGAAGCGGCTGCCGATCGATATCCTGAAGATCGACCGCACCTTCGTCGGCGAGCTGGAGACCAGCCGCGCCAGTGCTGCGCTGGTGGCCGCCATCGTTGCGATGGGGCACGGGCTGCGCCTCGACGTGGTGGCCGAGGGCGTGGAGACGCCCGCCCAGATGCGCAGCCTCGCCGACCGGGGCTGCCACCTGATGCAGGGCTTCCTTTTCTCGCAGCCGGTGTCGCCCACCACCTTTTCACAACTGCTCGCGCGCGGCGCGCCGCCCGATTGGCAGTCCGATGTGATCCCGTGCCGTTCGCGCGACGCCGGTGGCGAAGAAGAGGTCGGGCGGTGAAACCGAACGAGCCCGGGCTGCAGCCGTTGAACGACGCCGAGGCGGCGCGGCGCGCATTGAAGCTGCTGGCCGAGCGCAAGATCGTTCCGACGCCCGAGACCTTCGCTGACGCATTCTGGGAAAGCTCCGGGGTCGAGCCGCGCGGCACCGGTCTGGCCGGCATTTTGAGGGACGTCGGGGCCGATCTGATGCGCCAGAGCCGGATGTCGCAGCAGGAAGCGGCGCAGATGCTGCAGGCGGCCCAGCGACAGAAATGGAGCGTGGCGCGCGAGTCGATCGATCGGGCGCTCGCGCGCCGGCCCGGCAGCGGAGCCGACGCCTGGCCGTCGATGGTGCTGGCGATTCTGAAACAGTCCGACGCGCTGCACTCGAACTGGACGCGCGCCCGCAAGCTCGATTCGATCTCGCACGTGATCGACGCGGCCGCCGGCGATCCTTCCCTTGCGCTGGAGCGCCTGCAGCGCCTGGTCGAATCCTGGGGGCCGCCGGTCGCGGCGCTGCCGGCCGCCACCGCCGCGGCGTCCGTGGCGCCGCCGCAGTCCGCCGAAACGCCGGCGCCGGGCGGGGCGGCCGAAGTGGCCGCTGCGCCGGCCCGGCCCGACCCGCACGACGCGCTGGCCAGGGCCGCCGAGCAGGCCCGGGCCTGGCAGCGGCTGGCGCTGCGCAGCCTGCGGGCCCTGGAGCAGGCCTGCACCGAGGACCCGGCGGGCCGCGAGAAGCTGCGCGAGTGCCTGGCGCAGGCGGAACGAGCCGACCCGCAGGAGGCGCTGCAGCCCGCGCCCGCGCTGACCGACTGCATGCTGGCGATCGAACGCGAAATCGCCGAAGACCAGCGCGTCCGGGCCGGTCTGCAACGGCTGCTGGGCCTGCTGTGCGAGAACCTGGGGCAGCTCGCGCCGGACGAGGCTTGGCTGGTCAACCAGCTCGAGCCGGTCCGGTCCCTGCTGGCCGGACCGATGCGTTCCGGGCAGATCGCGGCGGCCGAGCGGCGCCTGGCCGCGCTGATTGCGCAGCAGACCGGGGCGCGCCGCGGCCTGCAGGAAGCCAAGGTGGCGCTGACCGAGATGCTGTCGGCGCTGCTGGATCGGGTCGGCGAGATGGGCACGAGCGCGGAGCAGTTCAACCACCGGGTCAGCACGTATCAGCAGCAGCTGCAGCAATCGCCCGATCTGGCGGCGCTGTCGCGCATCGTGCACGGACTGCTCGACGACACGCAGGTCGTGCGCGATCAGATCCAGTCGTCGCGCGCCGAGCTGTCCGAGGCCCGCAAGAAGGTGGAGGTCTACGAGGCGCGGGTTTCGCAGCTGGAGCATCAGCTGAGCGAGGTCTCCACGCTGGTGCAGAAGGATCCGCTGACCAACGCCCTGAACCGGCGCGGACTGGAACACGCCTTCCGGGTCGAAAGCGCGCGCGCGTTGCGCTATGGCTGCGGCCTGACGCTGGGCATGATGGATCTGGACAACTTCAAGCGGATCAACGACACCCTGGGGCATGTGGCCGGCGACCGGGCCCTGGTCCATTTCGTGACGACCGTGCACGCGACGATGCGGCCGACCGATCTGACCGCCCGCACGGGCGGCGAGGAATTCGCCGTGCTGTTTCCGGCCTGCGCGGCGCAGGACGGCGTCGAGGCGACCGAGCGGCTGCAGCGCGAACTCGCGCGCCGCCCGTTCCAGTTCGAACAGGACCGCCTGATGCTGGCGTTTTCCGCGGGGGTCGCCCAGTGGCGCCCGGGCGAGTCGCTCGAGCAGCTGATGCGCCGCGCCGATGCCAGCCTGTACGAGGCCAAGAAAACGGGCAAGAACCGCGTGGTCAAGGCGCCCTGAGCCGTCAGGCCAGGCCGTGTTTGACCGCGTAGTGCACCAGCTCCGAATTGTTGCCCATGTTCATCTTTTCCAGGATGCGCGCCCGGTAGACGCTGACCGTCTTCGGGCTCAGGGACAGGCTGTCGGCGATGTCCGACAGCCTCTGTCCGGAGGCCATCAGTTTGAGCACCTGGAACTCGCGGTCCGACAGACGTTCATGGGGCAGGCTCTCCTCGGGCGCGGCCAGCTGATCGATCAGGGCCTGTGCGATGGCCGGCGTGACGTATTTGCGGCCGCTGGCGATCTGCTCGACCGCCTCCAGCAGTTTCTCGGGCGCACTTGCCTTGTTCAGGTATCCGCTGGCGCCCGCCTTGAACGCGCGCACCGCGTACTGCTCCTCGGGGTGCATGCTGACGATCAGGACCTTCAGGCGGGGATTTTCGCCGTGCAGCGCCTTCAGGATCTCGATGCCGTCCTTGCCCGGAAGCGACAGGTCCATCACCAGCAGGTCGATCTCGCCGTGCTGCCGCAACTGGGCGCGCAGCTGGCCGTAGTCGGCCGCTTCGGCGACCACGGTCAGGTCGGAGCGCTCGGTCAGGATCTCGACGATGCCACGCCGCACGATCGCGTGGTCGTCGACCACGATCACCCGCAGCGTCATCGGCGCTGGCCTCCGGACCGGATTGCTTCAGGCGAGGTTGGCGTCTTCGTTCTCCCGGGGGGTTGCGGCGTCCGGACGGACTGGAATGGAGAACATCACGCTGGCCCCCCGATTCGGGGTCGAGTTCACCTCGGCCCAGCCGCCCAGCCCGCGGGCCCGCTCGAGCAGCGCGCGCAGACCGAAACCGGGTGAAGTGCGCAGCAGTTGCGGGTCGAACCCGACCCCGTCGTCGCTGACCTCGAGCGAGACCTCCCCCGGCGAAACGAACAACTGGACCGCGACCTGGCGCGCGTGAGCGTGCTTGGAGATATTGGCCAGCGCCTCCTGCGCCGCGCGGTACAGCGCCGCCAACCCATCCGGCGCCAGCGGCACGTCTTCGCGGTTCGATTCGAAGCTCGCCTGGATGCCGGTGCGCGCGCCAAACGAGCTCACCAGCCATTGCAGCGCCGCCACCAGGCCGGCGTCGAGCACCGGCGGGCGCAGGTTGTTCTGAATGCGATGGCTGGCCGCCACCAGCTGACCGATCAGGTCCAGCATCAGCGGCAGCCGCGGCTCCTCCAGCCCGCGCTGCTGCATCTGCCGCGCCAGGGCCACCGTCTCGAAGCGCAACGCCGTCAGCATCGATCCGATGTCGTCGTGGATCTCGCCGGCGATGCGCCCCCGTTCCTCTTCCTTGGCCGATTCCAGATGGCGCGTCAGCTCCCGCAGGCGCGCCTCGCTGTCGGCCAGCGCGGCCGCCGCGGCGCGCCCCGCCCGGCGCTGCGCCGCCGCCTGCAGGCTGCGCCTCAACGCCGGTCCGACCCGGAACAGGCGCGATTTCAGAATAAAGTCGTCCGCTCCCGCGTGCAGTGCCGCCACCGCCAGGTCCTCTGACATCTCGCCCGAGACGACCAGAACCGGCAGGTCGGGATCGGCTGCCTTGGCGAGCTTCAACGCAGCGAAGGAATCGAAATGCGGCATGTTGTGGTCGGTCACGACCGCATCGACGCGAGCCCGCTCGAGCGCCTCCTGCATGCCGGCTTCGTCCTCGACCCGCTCGGCACGCAACGGCGGGCCGTCGCGGGCCAGCATCGCGGTCAGCAGGTCGAAGTCGAGCTCGGAGTCCTCGACCACCAGCAATCGGATGGGGATGGACTCGGGACCGCTGGCAGGCGCGCTCATGGGCGCCGATTTTGGCGCATTTCAAGGCATCTGAGGGCGCCGAGCGTGTTGGACTGCAAGACGGCGTTTCCGGTCTGCCGCGCAGGCAAAACTGCCCTCGCTTAGCCCGCCTTTTCCCGACATCGGCGCCGACGGGCGTCGTCGACACTAAGGAAGCGGGCCCCATTTTTCCCGAAGCTTAGAACGCAATGACATCCGACGCTGTCGACCTTCCGCCGCGCGAGCAGGCGGGCCTGGATGCTGCCCAGGAATGCGCTTTGATCGAGGCCGATCTGGAGCGCCTGAAAGCGTTGATCAACGACGCAGGCGAACGCCTGCTGATCAGCTTCAACCAGGTCGCCGCCGTGCTGCCGTCGGTGGCCGCCAGCGACGTGCAGCGCCGGCAGGTGGCCGAGGCGGTGCATGCGGCCGTCACGGCGCTGCAGTTCCAGGACATGGCCACCCAGCTGACCGGGCACGCTCAGCGCAGGCTGTCCGTTCTCGAGGAGAGGCTGCGCTCGCTGTCGGACGAGGCAGCGCGCAGCCTGCAGATGATCCAGCCGCACCCGGTCCGGCAGGTGGAAATGACAGCCGGTTCGATCGATCTTTTCTAGGAAGGCCGGGCCACGGCAGGTTCGGCAGGAGCCACGACATGCAATCGATTCTCGCGGTGGACGATTCGGCCTCGATGCGCCAGATGGTCTCCTTTACGCTGAAGGGAGCCGGCTACCACGTCATCGAGGCGGCCGACGGTCAGGAGGCCTACGAGAAGGCGATGACGCAGAGCGTGGACCTGGTGCTGACCGACCAGAACATGCCGCGCATGGACGGCGTCACGCTCGTGAAAAACTTGCGAGGACTGCCGGCCTACCTGTCCACGCCCATTTTGATACTGACCACCGAGTCGAGCGACGAGATGAAATCGAAGGGACGCGCAGCCGGTGCCACCGGATGGCTGGTCAAGCCGTTCGATCCGAGCAAGCTGCTGGAGGTCATCCGCAAGGTGATTCGTTGAGCCGGGCGGGGCGGCGCCGGCGACATCCGGACGAATAAGGCGGCGGAAACCATCCACATGGGCGAGATCAGCAATCCGGGCCTGCAGCAGGACGGCTTCGACCTGACCCAGTTCTACGGCGTGTTCTTCGAGGAGGCGCGCGAGAACCTGGCCAACATGGAGTCGCTGCTGCTGGACATCGACGTCGCGCGGCCGAGCAACGAGGAATTGAACGCGATCTTCCGGGTCGCCCACTCGATCAAGGGCGGCGCGGCCACGTTCGGATTCGCCGACGTGGCGAGCCTGACGCACGAACTGGAAACCCTGCTGGACCGCCTGCGCCGCAACGAGCTCGCGCTGAAGCGGTCCATGGTGGACCTGCTGCTGGAAGCCGGCGACGTGGTCAAGGCGCAACTGGCGTGCTACCAGAGCGGGACCGATGAGCGCCCGCCGGTCGATGCGCTGATCGAGCGGATCCGCAAGATGGCCTCCGGGCAGGATGCCGCGCCAGGCGGGCCGTCGGCGGCGCGCAGCCTGCGCGTCACGATCGGCCCGTTGAAGAGTGGCGAGGCGGCCGACGGGCTGGCGGAGCTGTTCCGCGACATCCCGACGCTCGGATCGATCGAGGCCCTCGACGACGGGGTGCTGGCGTCGGACGGCCTGCGGCGCTTCAAGGTCACGACCGCTTCGCCCGATTCGGAATTGCTCGAACTGTTCTCGTTCCATGTCGCCCGCGAGCAGGTGTGCATCGAGTCCTTCGGCGCCGCCAGCGCAGCCCCGGCCGCCTCCGCCAAGGCTCCGGCGGCCGCCGCGCAGCACCCCGATCCCGAGGCGGCGCCGGCGCGGACGACCGAGGGCGACGGTTACGGGTTCTTCGTCGATCCGAAGACGCTGGCGGCGCAGACGGCCGCGCGGGCGGCCGCGGCCGACGCCGAGGCGGCGCATCGGTCCGAAACGCGTGGCAGGGCGGACAAGGCGGCGGGCGGAGCGCTCGAATCGACCACGCTGCGGGTGGACGTCGAGAAAGTCGATCAGCTGATCAACCTGGTCGGCGAGCTCGTGATCACGCAGGCGATGCTCAGCCAGCAGGCCAAGGATCTGGACGCGGTCCAGTTCAGCGCGCTGCTCGGCGGCATTACCGATCTGGAGCGCAATTCACGGCACCTGCAGGAGACCGTGATGTCGATCCGGATGATTCCGATGGCCTTCGTGTTCAACCGCTTCCCGCGGCTGATCCGCGACCTGGCATCCCGGCTGGACAAGCAGATCGAGCTCAGGCTGGTGGGCGAGGCCACCGAGATGGACAAGGGACTGATCGAGAAGATCGTCGACCCGCTGACGCACCTGGTGCGCAACAGCGCCGACCACGGCATCGAAACGCCGGCCAGGCGGCAGGCCGCCGGCAAGACCCCTCACGGCACCATCACGCTGTCGGCGGCGCATCAGGGCGGATCGATCCTGATCGAAGTGCGCGACGACGGGCAGGGCCTGCGGCGCGAGCGCATCCTGGACAAGGCGCGCGAGCGGGGACTGGCGGTGCGCGACGACATGAGCGATGCCGAGGTGTGGGCGCTGATCTGGGAGCCGGGCTTCTCGACCGCTGATCAGGTGAGCGACGTGTCCGGTCGCGGCGTGGGCATGGATGTGGTGCGCCGGAACATCACGGCGCTGAACGGCACGGTCGAGCTGGACTCGGCCGAGGGCTACGGCACGCGAGTGACGGTACGGCTGCCGCTGACGCTCGCCATCATGGACGGCATGTCGATCGGCGTGGGCGGTGAGACCTACATCCTGCCGCTGGCGTCGGTGGTCGAGTCGTTCCAGGTGATGCCGGGCATGGTCCAGAGCGTCGGCGCGACCGGCCGGGTGGTCAAAGTACGCGATGAATTCCTGCCGGTCGTCGCGCTGGACGATATTTTCAACGTGCCGCGCCAGGACGGCGAGCGCGGCCCCGAGATCATGATGATCGTGGAGGCCGAAGGCCGGCGCGTGGCGGCGCTGGTCGACGAGCTGCTCGGACAGCACCAGGTCGTTGTGAAGAACCTGGAGACGAATTACCGGCGCGTTCCGGACATCTCGGGCGCCACCATCCTGGGAGACGGCCGGGTGGCGCTGATCGTGGATACGGCCGGGCTGGTCAAACGCGCACGACATTGAACTCTTGGAGCTGTTGATGGGCATGATGGAGCGGATGGAAGTGAGGACCGGAGCTGCCACGGCGGCAGGGGTCAGCGAGTTTCTGACCTTCAAGCTGGGGGGCGAGGAATACGGGATCGACATCCTGAAGGTGCAGGAGATCCGCTGCTACGAGGCGGTCACGCGCATTGCCAATGCTCCGGCGTTCATCAAGGGGGTCGTGAACCTGCGAGGCGTGATCGTGCCGATCGTGGATCTGCGGGTGAAGTTCGCGCTGGGGGAGGCGCGCTACGACACCTTCACGGTGGTGATCATCTTGAACGTGGCCGGGCGCGTGGTGGGAGCGGTGGTCGATTCGGTCAGCGATGTGATGGAGCTGGGCGAAGGACACGTCAAGCCGGCGCCCGAGTTCAACTCGCTGCTGGATGCGGGCTACATCATGGGGCTGGGCACGGTGCAGTCGGGCGAGGGCGAGCGCCTGCTGATCCTGGTGGACATCGAGCGGCTGATGAGCAGTCCCGACATGGGACTGCTGGAACGCGCTGCGGCCTGAACGGCGCGCGCCGCTGCTCGAAGTCGGATTCACGCCGAGGGCCTTGCCACCGTGGGAGCGCGCGACCCGCTTTCGGCTGCCACCACGGTCAGCGGTCAGGATGCGCGCCCGTTCGAGTTGAACGCGCGCGACTTCAATCGGGTTCGCCGGCTCATCTTCGCTCTGGCCGGTATCGACCTCAACGCGAGCAAGCAGAACATGGTCAACAGCCGCCTGTCGCGGCGGCTGCGGTCGCACAGCATCGATTCGTTCGAGCTCTACCTGGACAGCCTGGAATCGGACCCGCAGTTCGCGCGGGCCGAGCGCCAGGAGTTCGTCAACGCGCTCACCACCAACCTGACGTCGTTTTTCCGTGAGCAGCATCACTTTCCCGTGCTGGCGGACCTGCTGCGGCGCGGGCTGGCCGGCCGCAGCGCGCGCATCTGGTGCGCGGCGGCCTCGACCGGCGAGGAGGCCTACTCGATCGCGATGACCGTCGTCGAGGCGCTCGGGCCGGCGAGCGCAGCGCGCGTGCTGGCCACCGACATCGACACGCAGGTGCTGGCCAGCGCCCGCCGCGGCGTCTACCCGGACCAGGCCATACAGACGTGCGGACGCGACCGGGCGCGGCGGTTCTTCCTGCGCGGAACCGGCCCCAACGCGGGCATGGTGCGGGTGCGTCCGGAGCTGGCGCGCCTGGTCGAATTCGAGCAGCTCAACCTGCTCGAGGCGGCATGGCCGATCCTGAGCCGGCTGGGCACGCCGCTGGACGCGGTGTTCTGCCGCAACGTGATGATCTATTTCAATCGGGCCACACAGCGCGCGGTGCTGGAGCGCATCGCCGCCGCGTTGAGGCCGGGCGGGCTGCTGTTCGCTGGCCATTCGGAAAACTTCACGGACTGCCGCCAGTGGTTCGCATTGCGCGGCAAGACCGTTTACGAAAGGCTGTGACGTGACAGCGGTTCGAGCCAGGCGGCATCCGCAGCCGCGTCTGTCGGGCTCGCTCGGCGAGGCCAGCACCGTCTATTTCGAGCGGACGTTCGATCGCAACGCCGTCAAGCTGCTGCCCGGAGAATACTTCGTGTCGGGCGACGACATCGTGCTGTCGACCGTGCTGGGCTCCTGCGTGTCGGCCTGCATGTGGGACCGCGTCAGCCAGGTCGGCGGCATGAACCACTTCATGCTGCCGGGTGACACCGGCCAGACCCCCGGCGGCAGCGACCTGCTCGGATTGGCCGGACGCTACGGCGTGTTCGCGATGGAGCAGCTGATCAACGAGCTGATCAAGCGCGGCGCCCGCAAAGCGAACCTGGAGGCGAAGCTGTTCGGCGGCGGCGCCGTGCTGAGGAACTTCACGTCCCTGAACGTCGGCGAGCGCAACGCCGAGTTCGTGCTCGCTTTCCTGCGCACGGAAGGCATCCGCGTTGCATCGCAGGACCTGCTGGACGTGTTCCCGCGCCGCGTGGTGTTCTTTCCTAACAGCGGCCGCGCCCTGTGCCGCAAGCTGACGCAGTCGGACGCCGCCATCGTCACGGCCGAACAGCAGTACAACGCCCGACTGAACACCGCCAAGGTCGACGGCGACGTCGAGCTTTTCTGAAGGACCGGCGAGCGTGCGAAAAATACGGGTTCTGATCATCGACGATTCGGCCCTGGTGCGCGGCCTGCTCACGCAGATCGTCAACCGGGAGGCCGACCTGGAAGCGATCGGCGCCGCTCCCGATCCGCTGGTGGCGCGCGAGATGATCCGCTCGCTGAACCCGGACGTGGTGACGCTCGACATCGAGATGCCGAAGATGGACGGGCTGGACTTCCTGGAACGCCTGATGCGATTGCGGCCGACCCCGGTCGTGATGGTGTCCACGCTGACCGCGCGCGGCGCCGACGCGACGCTGCGGGCGCTGGAACTCGGGGCCATCGACTTCGTCTCCAAGCCGCGCCTGGGCATCGCGGCCGGATTGCAGGAACTCGCGGCCGACATCTGCGAGAAGATCCGCGTGGCCTCGCGCGCCCGGCTGGCACGGCACGTGGCGCCGGCACCGGCGGCGCCCGACGGTCAGCCGTTGCTGAAGACCGTGTTGGCGCAGTACTCGCGCATCTCGACCGAGAAACTGATCGCGATCGGAGCCTCGACCGGCGGCACCGAGGCGATCCGCGAAGTGATCAGCCGACTGAGCGCCGATTCGCCCGCCGTGCTGATCACGCAACACATGCCGCCCGGCTTCACGCGCAGCTTTGCGGCGCGCTTGAACGCACTGTGCCGGCTGGCCGTCAGCGAGGCGCAGGACGGCGAGCGGGCGCTGCCCGGACACGCGTACATCGCGCCGGGCGATCGCCACATGAAGCTGGTCCGCAGCGGCGCCAATTACATGATCTCGCTGGACGACGGGCCCCCGGTGAACCGCCATCGTCCTTCGGTGGATGTGCTGTTCAGGTCGGTGGCGGCGGTGGCGGGACAGAATGCGCTGGGCGTGATGCTGACGGGGATGGGCAAGGACGGCGCCGGCGCGATGCTCGAGATGAAACAGGTCGGCGCCTTCAACGTCGCCCAGGACGAGGCGAGCTGCATCGTGTTCGGCATGCCGAAGGAGGCGATCGCGGTCGGCGCGGTCGACGAGGTCCTGCCCGTCACGCAGATTGCCGAGCGGCTGCAGTCGCGCCTGGCCGAGAGCGGCGCCACGCACCGCGTCTGAACGCCGCGTGCGCCAGGCGGCGCCCGCGTCCCGCCCGTCCCATTGCTATGCGGGGGCAGCCTGTCCCTGCATTGCATGTGGTCCATGTCCCTTCGTTGCACATCGTCGAGCGAAGAGTTGAAGCGCAAACATGGGTCAGTTTTCGCCGACTTCTCGACTGAACAATCCCCGTTTTGGTCCGCCTTATTCCATCAACGCGCTGACCGATGTCCGATTTAATGCATTGGTAACGCGCGAACACGCGAGTAGCGCGTCCTCTCGGAAACCGTGAGCACGGCAGTGCCGGCGTGGTGGTGGCAGGTCCGGAGCATGGCAGGGATTCAGTTGGAAACCAGCAGCGCCGGCGTGCCGGTGCACGGACCGCGGTCCCGGGGTGGATGCCGACGGCACCGTGCGCAGCGGCGCGTGCGCGGCTTCTCGCTGGTCGAGTTGATGGTCGCGATCGCGGTGCTGTCGATTCTCGCATCGCTGGCCGTGCCGTCCTTCAGCTCCTTCCTGGGCCGCACCAGCGCGCTCAGCGTCGAGGCCGAATTCGTCAATGCGGTGAGCTTTGCCCGTAGCGAGGCGATGCGGCGCGGACTGCCGGTGGCGGTGACGGCCGCGGCGCCGGTCGCCGGCAACGGGTTCGGCCCGGGCTGGACCATCTGGGTCGACAGCAATGCGAACTCGAGCTACGACACGGGCGAGCCGATCCTTCGCCGGCACGCCGCCTACCCGAGCGGCGTCTCGCTCGGAGACGGCACCGTGACGCAGGTCTATTTCAATCAGCAGGGCTACCTGAACGGCGGCCCGTGGCAGTTCAAGGCCTGCAGCGCCAGCGCCGCAGGAGCAACGGGCTACCAGATCACCATCCTTGCCGGAGGCGTCATCGATGTGCAGGAATCCGTCGCCTGTCCGTAGCGGCAGCGCCGGCCGCCGGGGCGGCTTGCGCGGTTTCTTCCTGGTCGAGGTGCTGGTGTCGATCGTGATCATCAGCATCGGCCTGCTGGGACTGGCCCTGCTGCACGCGGTGGCCGTGGCCAAGGGCAACAGCAGCCTGCTCAGGTCCAAGGCCACCGAACTGGGCTACGCGATGGCCGACCGGATCCGCGTCAATCTGATCGCATCCAATGCCGGCGCCTACGTCAGCATGACCCCGGGCTCGGGCCTGACCGATCCGGGTTGCATCAGCGTCAATTGCACCCCGGCACAGCTTGCGGTCTCCGACTACGTCGAGTGGAGCGCCGAGGTCGCCAGCTCGCTGCCGCAGGGGGCCGGTGTGGTGTGCATCGACAGCACCCCGGACGACGGCACCCCCGCTGCCCCGGCGTGCGACGGCAACGGCAGCGTGCTGGTGGTCAAGGTGTTCTGGTCCGAGAAGGCCGCGCAAGGGCAGAGCACGCCCCAGGTCTTCGTGTTCTCGACGCCGGTGCGGCCGTCATGACGAAGCGCGTTCAAGGCGGCGCCACGCTGGTCGAATTGATGATCGCGATGACGCTCGCGCTGCTGCTGTCGGGCGCGGCCGCCATGATCGCCGTCAACAGCAAATCGGTGTTCCGTGCCAACGCGTCGATCGCGCGGCTGCAGGACAACGCGCGCTTCGCCCTGGACAGCCTGTCGCGCGACATGCGGATGGCGGGCTTTAACGGGTGCGTCGGTGGCGGCAGCCCGCCCTCGAGCAAGCTCAACGCGGGCGGCTTCCAGTACACGTATTCGAGCGGTCTGCTGGGGTTTCACGCGGTCGGCGCGACGTGGACACCCGCGCTGGACTCCAGCATCAGCGGCCTGACGCCGGCGCCGCTTGCGGGAACCGACGTGATGACGGTGCGCACCGTCAGCGGCGGTCCGATCGGCCTGACCGCGGCGATGGCCTCCTCGACCGGGGCGCTTACCGTCGACGCGGCCAGCGGCCTGGCGCTGGGCGACATCGTGATGGCCGCCAACTGTTCCAGTTCGGTAGCCTTCGAGATCACGGCCGATCCGAGCCTCGGGTCGGTCGCGCACGCGGCCGGCGGGCCGGCCCCGGGCAACGCCAGCGCGGACCTGGGCGTCAACTTCGGCACCGACGCATCACTGTACCGGCTGGTCACGCACACCTACTACGTCGCCCCGAGCGTGCTGCAGCCCGGGACCGATTCGCTCTGGCTGTACAGCGTTCCGAACCACGCCGGCACGGCCAATCCGCAGGAAATCGTCGAGGGCGTGCAGAACATCGCGCTGCTGTACGGCGAGGACACCGACGCCGACGGCGTGCCCAACCGCTACGTGACCGCCGATGCGATCGGCGTGTGGAGCAACGTGGTCGCGGTCCGGGCCCAGCTGCTGATGCAGACCGTGCAGAACAACCTGGCGACCTCGGCGCAGCCATACACGTTCAACGGCGTGAGCACCACGCCGACCGACCTGCGCATGCGGATCGTATTGAACTCCACCATTTCGGTTCGCAACAGGAATCCGTGACCATGAAACTCCAGTTTCGTGCGGCCATGCCGCGGGCGCCACAGACCCAGCGCGGGCTGTCGCTGATCGTCACGCTGGTGATGCTGGTCGGGATCACCATGCTCGGGCTGGCGGCCATCGGCGGCACCGTGATGCAGGAAAAGATCACGGGCAACACACGCGACATGAGTCTCGCGTTCCAGGCCGCCGAAGCCGGACTGCGCGACGCCGAGAGCGACATCGCGCAGAACATGAGCCCCAACGCGGCGTTCACTTCGAACTGCAACCTGGGTCTGTGCACCCCGGCGTCGACCTGGCCCACCCCGAGTTCGACCCCGCTGTGGAAGCTGATCAACTGGAGCGGCGGCGCAACGCGGTCCTACGGCGCCCGCACCGGAGCGGCCGCGCTGTCGCCGGATCTGGCGGCCCCGCCGCTGTACGTGATCGAAAAACTGAGCACCCAGCAGCCCGGCCCGGGCGACGCGATGGGGATCGGCCTGGCGCCCAACACCGGCGCCGGAACCTATTACCGAACCACCGTGTACGCGACCGGCGGGCGTCCCGACACCCACGTCGTGGCCCAGTCCATTTACCTGAAGCACTGACCGATGAAGCAGCAACGACTCGTCGCACTCGCGCTCTGCGCCGCCGCACTGGCCCCGTTGCTGGCGCGGGGCGCGGGGCTGCCGGGCTATCTGAACCTGGCGCAGTACCCGCTCTTTCTTTCCGGCAACGTCGCACCCAATGTGCTGGTGCTGTACGACAACTCCGAATCGATGGACGGGACGATGGCGGGCAAACTGATCGCCGGCAGCGATCCGACCACGCGCGGCAACATCGCGCGCAGCGTCATCACCAGCACGATCACCAGTTACCGGACCTCGTTCAACTGGGGCCTGGCCAGCTTCCAGCACGACGGCGACGGCGCCAGCGCCCCGGCCGGCACGCTGTACAACACCTTCGCCTACTATTTCGGCGATTCGTCCACGCCGCCCAGCCCCACCGCGATGGTGTTCACCCACGACTGCGTCAACGGCGTCTCGATGTCCAACGCGGGCGCACGCTGCGTCGCCAACCCGCAGCCGGGCAACGGCTACTCGTACATCACCTATGCGGCCTCCGGCGACGATCCCAGCATCAACGACGTGCTCTACTACAGCGGCAACTTCACGAGCCTGTGGGGCATCGGCATCAACGGCACCACCAGCTACAACGTCTACTCGGGCCGCAACACGACCTCCAACGCCACCAGCTGGACCAGCAGCGACTTCAGCACCAGCGGGTGCGGCATCTGCGGCACCTGGAGCTTCACGCCGACCGATGCCGGCTTCCTGCCGTCGACTCCGCCGTATCCTCGCCAGTTCTGGATTCCCCGCGCCTGGGGATACCTGAACAACCCGAGCGGTGCCGGCCGCATCTGGGAAACGGTGCAGACCGATTCGACCACGCACTACAACCGGATGATGTCGCTGCTGGCACCCGAGACCGGCACCGGCAACAGCGGCGAGATCAAGAACGCGTCCGTTTACACGCCGCTGGAGGGAAGCGTCAAGACGGCCGGCCAGTATTTTTCCGGAACCAGCGGCAACACCAGTCCGATCACGCTGTCGTGCCAGAAGAACTTCGTGCTGCTCGCCACCGACGGCAATCCGACCGCGCAGCTCGACGGCAGCATGTATCCGACCGCTCAGATGGTCAACACCTACAACGCCGCGAGCGGGACCTGGACCTTCTCGCAGGCCGCTCAGGACGTGTTCGGCCAGATCACCGCCCTGCGCAGCACGGCCTTCAACAGCAAGACCTACGACATCCAGACCTACGTGGTCGGGCTGGGCGACACCGTTCAGAACGCGGGGTCGGTGGCGGTGCTCAACCAGTTTGCGCAACTGGGAGGCACCGGGTCGGCCTATCTCGCAACCGACAGCAACAGCCTGGCGGCGGCGTTCGCGACCATCAGCACCGATATCGTGAACAAGATCGCATCGGATTCGTCGGTCGCCCTGAATACCGGTTCGTGGTCCAGCGGCGTGGACCTGTACCAGGCGCGCTTCAGCAGCGGGGGGTGGAGCGGTCAGCTGCTCGCGTTCCCGATCGGTTCGAACGGGGCGCTGGGCTCGCAACTGTGGGACTCGGGGCAGGTCCTGAACGGTCAGGACTGGTCCAGCGGGCGGCAGATCCTGACCTTCAAGCCGTCGGCCACGGCCGGCACGCACGGGATCGCGTTGCGCTGGCCGGCCAACCCGTCCAGCCCGACCGGCACCGAGCTGGATCCTTCTCAGATCAGCGCCCTGAACACGAATCCGACCGGATCGGTCGACGGCTATGGCGCTCTGCGCCTGCAGTACCTGCGCGGACAGCGCAGCAACGAGCAGGCCAACTGTCCGAGCTGCACGCCGGCCTTCCGCAGCCGCCCCACCTCGGTGCTGGGCGACCTGGTCGACTCGGCGCCGTACTACGTGGCCGCGCCTGCTTACGGCTACCCCGACTCGATGGAGTCGGTCGCGTACAGCTCGTTCGTCTCGACCTACGCCAATCGCGCGCCGATGCTGTACGTCGGCGGCAACGACGGCATGCTGCATGCGTTTGCGGCGTCCGACGGACACGAGGCGCTTGCCTACGTTCCGGCCTCGGTCTTCGCGAACCTGACCCAGCTCACCGGCCCCACCTACGCGCACCGCTTCTACGTGGACGGCTCGCCCACCGTCGGCGACGCGTTTTACGCGAGCAGCTGGCATACGCTGCTGGTGTCCGGCCTGCGCGCCGGCGGGCAGGCGGTGTACGCGCTCGATGTGACCGACCCGAGCAGCTTTTCGGAAGGCAACGCGGCGGCCATTGTGAACTGGGAATTCAGCGACGCCACCGACGCCGACCTCGGCTACACCTTCGGCGCGCCGCTGATCGTCAAGACCAACAACGGGCACTGGTCCGTGATCGTCAGCAGCGGCTACGACAGCACGCAGGCCGATGGGCACGCGAGCACCACGGGCGACGCCTTCCTGTTCGTGCTGGACGCGCAGACCGGCGCCGTCACGGCCAAGATTGCGACCCATTCGGGCACCGTCACCAGCCCGAACGGACTGTCGGGGCCGATCGCGATCGATACCAACGGCGACGGCATCGCCGACGTGGTCTACGCTGGCGACCTGCTGGGCAACCTGTGGAAATTCGACCTTTCTTCGTCGAGCCCGTCGGCGTGGAAAGTCGCGTACGGGGCATCCAGTCCGCTTCCGCTGTTCACCGATCCGAACCACCAGCCGATCGCGAACCGCCCCGAGGTGACGATGTTTCCCGGTGGCGGCTACCTGGTGCTGTTCGGGACCGGGCGCTACATCGACGTCACCGACCCCACGACCGCCAGCGCGCAGACCTTCTACGGCATACGCGACAACGGGGCAACGGTGGCCGGCACGGCGACTCTGGTCAGGCAGACGGTGCTGGGCACCGCCGTCGGCTCCGACGGCAACACCTACCGGATCACCACGCACGCCGTGGGTCCGGCCAGCCTCGACGCGGCCGAAACCGGCGACAACGCCGTATCGGCGACGGCCTACGGCAGCATGAACGGCTGGTACATGACCTTGCCCGACACGGGCGAGCGGGTGGTTGCCGACCCCGCGGTGCGGTCGGGTCGCGTGGTCTTCGTATCGCTGGAACCGAACACGGCCACCTGCAGCTACGGCGGCAGCGGCTGGGTGATGGACCTGGACGTGGCGACCGGAAACCGCCTGGACAAGGTCACTTTCGATACGAACAACGACTCCAGCCTGACCAGCGCCGACATGCTGACCTTCGGCGGCAAAGCCGCCAACACCAGCGGCGACAAGATCGGATCGATTCCGGCCGACCCGGGCTTCATGCGGATGCCCGCGGTCGCCGGCCAGGCGCCGACCGAGAAGAAGTACATCAACACCTCCTCGGGCCAGATCGCCTCGCCCACCGAGACGGCGGGCAATCTGGTCAACCACCGCGTTTCATGGGAGCAACTGCAATGAAGGCCCGCT
>Ga0210408_10000398_pt1 | contig 57918 bp, 41 predicted proteins | sample IncBWH4MmetaG_FD_155471 | JGI IMG/M metagenome (GOLD analysis project Ga0210408, IMG submission 155471) | Forest soil microbial communities from Barre Woods Harvard Forest LTER site, Petersham, Massachusetts, United States - Inc-BW-H-4-M | ecosystem: Environmental > Terrestrial > Soil >... | reverse complement strand
GGGTTTGGTCCTAACCGTATGAAAAGCAAGTGGGGACGTAGTTCAGTTGGTTAGAACGCTGCCCTGTCACGGCAGAGGCCGCGGGTTCGAGTCCCGTCGTCCCCGCCATTCTTTCTAAAGGAGTTATCGGACGTGACACCGAAAACTCTTACCCACAATCCCACCCACAGCTTCTACTGAACGTTCCCCGTTTCGAATCCCACGGCGTCCAGAAACTTTTCCTGAGCCGCGATCATCTCGTCGAGGTCTTCGTCTGTGTAGAGGTCGAGCGTAGTCTGAATCCGCGAGTGACCCAAGATGCCCTGCACCGTCTTCGGGTTTTCCTTCGCCTTGTTCACGAGCCAATTCGAGAGGCTGTGCCGTAGGTTATGGAGACCCCAACGATGTCCATCCGGTATGACGACTCCGGCTTTCTTCGCCGCAGGGCGCAAGTAGTCGGCGCAAAATACCGACGCGCAGATCGGTACTCTGCCGCTCTCCTTTATCGACGGGAACACGAAATCCGTGGGCTTAGCGTATGGCGTTTGCTTGTGCCATTCGCGCAGGTAGTGGGTCAAGACCCTGCCCATCGGAGAATCGCGTTCGGAATCCGGGGTCTTGGTGTCCCCATCAACTCCCGTCTTCTTCCGCGACTTGACGATTCCGATCTTCCGCTCATCCCACAAGATGTCAGCCCAGCGGAGAGCCAGCACCTCTGAGCTTCGAAGCGCCGTTGCCGCAACGACGAACACCAGCGTGAAGTGCAGGATGTTCTGATTCATTGACCGCAGAATCGAGAGCGTCTGCGCAGGGCTTATCTTGATTGCCCTATAGTTTGACTTCGTGCTGGTCTCCAGACCCTCCACTGGATTCTTCGTAACTCTCTTGTGGATGATCCCGACCTTGTAGATTCGGTTCATAATGCCCCGAATCTTCGACACCGTAGTTCTGGCGTACTCATCCTTGTTGTGCAGCCTGTTGAACCACTTCTGGATTTCAAGCGGTTCAATGTCCTCCGCGATTTGATCGCCCCACCTCGCGATGATGATGTCTCGAACATAGTGCGCAAGGATCGGCACCGTGTTTTCTGACTTCGGACTAGCGGTGACCTCCGGGTCGAACTCGACCTTGAGGTAGTACTCCGCAAGCTCATCGAACTTTATCCGGCGCGTGCCTTGGCTCGTGCAGTTGATCCTCAGTCGAAGTTGAAGGCGATCCACTTCCAGCAATGCTTCGTCCTCGGTTGGAAAATCGGCGACCAGACCGACCACTAGTGGCGTCTGTTCGCTTCCTCCTACACGATAGCGAAGCACCCACATCAATCCCTCCTTCTTCTTTACCTTTTTCAAACTCCCCCGCTGGTATGCCATTAACGGCCTCCTTTGCGGGAGCTGCCGCCAGCCATTCTACTGCGAGACTCGGTGTTCTCAGCGGAAGGGCGAGCTACGCTGTTGCTCAGAACCCATGCACGAAGCTCGCTAAGTAGGTAGCGCCACGTTATGCGCCGACCAAAACTGATCGGATGCGCGGGGATCACTCCAAGACGAGAAAGCCGGAGAACATATTTTCGCGAACACCCGAGGTATTTGGCTGCTACGCTCGCATCAACAAAATGCTCTTGCAGCGGGTTTACTGTTTCATTGAGAGAGACGGACGCGATCAAAGAATCGCGCACCTCTGACGTGTGCGGTGTTGCCCCTCGCGATGGGGCGGTGAGCGCCGCCTCAGGAGTTGGTTCGTTCGCCGCATGTTGTTGGAGGGTTCCCGACTGAAGGCGAACGCATGATTAGTCTGCGTCCGCCAAAAATAGCCGTAACCTCTAGTTCGCCGAACCCACGGCTCTCACATAGATCGTTTCCTTTGCTCCCTCTGGAAGTTTCCCTTGATACGCATGGGGAATCGTGACCAAAAATCCGTGACTGCGGGGAATCACAGCCATTTTGTACTTGGCATCAATAATTCTGAAAAGCCCCTCGCAGTAACCTCCGGCATGGTCGCAGTATGATTGCAACTTCGCGTTGAGTTCCCGTTCTTCCACGTCCTTTCGTATCTCCTGCTCATTGATGACAGACTGTTGCGCAGGTGCTTGGACATCCAAAGGCGGTAAGACATGGGCGATGAATGCGTCGGTGGTTCCATCGTGCAAGGTCATGACGACACCCGCAAACTGGTGGGACATGTTTCGGTAATCCCGAATCTCTTTGAGCGATGGGTCGTCGTCTAGTGCTATTGATCCTTGGTTACGATGCCCTCTTGATAGCAGCGTCTATAAGCCAGCCGAAGGAGTTCATCGGTGACGTGGTGAAGCTGCCAAAGGACGCCTGCAAAGTGCGCACGAAATACGAGCACATCTTCCTGAAGCAGGTCACGCTCAGCCTGTGGCATCTGCTGCAAGGTTGTTTCACGACGCCTGCTACCCGCTAGGCGCATCGCTGCCGAGTCGGCATAAGTCTTTACGTATGCCGCGTGGTACAGGCAAATGTCCAACCCTGACCAGATTTCGAGTGCCATGCCTTCGAAATCTTGCTTCGGGAACGAACTCGTCCGATCCATTGCTGGTGTCACCTCCACCCCGAGCGACAATCATAAGCCACGCAGCACGCTGTATGTTTCTACAGCGAGCCACGTTACGATAAGGGGCGAATGAACAAAAAGCTATTAGGATGCGCATTCATAATGCTGGTGCTCGGGGCACGTGCGAGTGCCCAGACAGCAGTTCGGGAGCTTGACATCGACTCAGGCTGGGGTGGTCTGGGTACTCCTCAGTCCGCGCACCTCGTCATAAAGAAGCTGAACGGGGAGTACCGTCTAAACGGAAAATGTATAGACGCCCTTCTCATTGAGCAGCTTGTTTCTGCTTTGCGACAGCCAACTATCGGGAAACCTGACGCCGCCAATCTAGGTATTACCCCGGAATGGTGCAAGGAACATGCGTCTAAAGTTGGCGCAGATATGGGTTCGCGGTTCGAAAGTGCGGCCGCTAACCGGAAAGAACTCTTCATAAAATCGTTCAACGACCCAGCCGTTGTAGCTCAGGTCATTAAGGACTTGTTCGGCTTCACCAGATTCGACGACTATCCGGGGGCAAAGCTGAAACTGATTTTCGAGGATGACACTGTCATCGAAGCAAAAACTCACTCGTACTACGCCTTCATGCTGCCGTGGCAACTGACCGGGGAAAATTCCCCGACATTCAATGCCCAGATTTCGCGTGCCCTCGCGGCATTGATGCCCAAGAAAACCGTTAACAAGGAAAGGCTCGCTGGCGAAGGGTTTGACAAGGAATTCGGTGAAGCAGTCATGCGACACATCGAGAAGGACTGGAAGCTACTCGATGCCCGTAACAAGGCTCGCGATGCTCTGCACCTGATCGAGACGAAGTATCAAGTCTTGGGTGCGGAGGTCAACCCCTACCATAATGTCAACTATGGTGTTGAGTGGGGCAGCGACAAGCCCCATGAAACAAACCTTCATGTCAGCGTCCGCAAGCCGAGTTTTCCGGGCAACTTGACTGATGAAGTAGTTCTACGGATGAATGGCAGCGAAACTGAGGGTGTGGATCAGTTCTTGCAGATCGGATCGCAATACGAAGACCTTGTGCAATCCAGTCCGTTATTCGGGGAGTACATCCGCCAGCACCCGCATACTCCAGTCTGGATTTCCTATGTGCATGACGCGTCTTTCGGTGACAAAGCCATGCGCGTCTTCGCAGCCGACATGCACGCCATCGGCAAGGATGATGTCGTCCCGCTAGTCCGCGCACAGCAGTCCCAAATCGCTCTCGTGATGGTGGGCCGGGCTTATTGGATATTGTTCCCTGACAAGCACATGCTACTTTGGCGGTTTGATGGAAAGAATGGGTTGCTCAACTGGACGCCAGAAACGTTTGCGTTCCGCCGTTGTAGCGAGTACCACCCGGTCTGGGGAGGCTGCGTTGGCGCTGAAATTTCTGCTGATGGCAAGCGGGTGCAAGACTATGCCTCCAGCGATCCGTGCGCTGTCCCGACGACCTCGCCCGCGAGAAGCCATTCCGAAGAACCCCTGTTTCCAGTGCATAAAGCGGGCAAGGGTGGGTTTATTGATAAAAGCGGCGAGGTCGTCATACCGTTGCGCTTCGATACGGTCGGCGAATTTTCTGATGGTCTTGCGCGAGCCGAATGTGCGGGCAAATGGGGCTTCATCAATTCCAGTGGTGATTGGGTCGTGCGCCCTCGATTCGCGTGGGCGCAGGACTTTTCCGAGGGTCTCGCAAGGGTTCAAGTAGACGGCGAAGCTCTGACATACAACTCGCATTGGGAATTTATCGACAAGTCCGGCACCGTTGTCATACTGCCGTTCGTCGAGGAGCTACCTTCCTCCGTGAGCGAGGGTGACGATTTCCACGACGGACTGGCTGTAGTTGAAGTCAAATCCATGAAGGGCTACATGGACAAATCAGGCAGGGTCGTCATCCCGCCAAAATACTCCTATGTCTACCCATTCTCCGAAGGTCTTGCAGCCGTCGCTGTGGACAAGCGAGGTGATCAGTGGGGCTTCATCGACAAATCAGGGGCAATGGTGATCCCAGCGACTTTCAACTGGGCGAGTTCGTTCAAGGACGGGCTTGCGCCAGTGAACCGAACCCCTCCTTGCGGTTTCGTTGACCGCTCCGGCGCGTTCGTTCTCAAGCCTCCAGTTGCAGATGGCGAGAAGGACTGCGCAACGGTGTGGGGCGACTTCGATGACGGTCTCGCACGCTGGAAGTTTGGCAGCAAGTATGGATTCATAGACCGAACTGGCAAGACAGTCATTCCGCCGAAGTTTGACCTCACTTTTGGGTTCTCAGAGGGACTAGCGGCGGTGTCGGTCAACGGCAAATGGGGCTATATCGACAAGGTGGGCGAGATGGTGATCACTCCCCGTGAATACAACCACGTAGACAGTTTTAAGAACGGGTTAGCGTACGTTGTGACCAAGGATGGGAAGCACGGTTACATCGACCTAACTGGAAAGTACGTCTGGGAGCCTGCATTGCAGGACACGGACTGATGCACGAGCAATCACTGATCGCATTCGTCGGGAAGTCGAAACGCGACCGATACCGGGAGATTTTGTCCAACCCACGTTTGCGCCGAAAGTTCACCAGCCAACTGGCTCACTTCAAGGATTTCGATCCTCAGTTCCGTTTGCCCATTCCCAGCAACAAACTCTTTGTCGATAACATCGCTCTTGAATTGCAGAAGAGACATTCTCCGAGTATGGTTTTCGCCATCTCGGAAGACCCCTCGCTTGACCGGAAGGAACTGCCGCTTCTCGAAGCTCTCAAGGAAACAGTGGGACGTGGCATGGGTACTGTCCTCTCCTGCATTCCCGGACGCCTAGCCTTCGTTGAGACAGAAGACGAACGCTTCATTCTTGAGCGCCACGATCCGCTGGAAAAACGCGAGTACGTCCGCTTCGTCATCGACCGCAAGGACGAAGACAGTCATGCTGAACAGGGAATCTTTCAAGCCGTGGCGCGGGCACGGGAATGGCAGACCATTACGGGTTCTGACGCACAACAGTTGAGTGAGCTTGAGGCGTGGTTCAGCAAAAATCTGGAGAAGCCAACTTCCTTCGGGCGCAACAAGCTGCGCCTCGGCATCTGTTGGTTCAAGACCGACGCCCGCGAACACGTCTCGCGCATCTGGGAGATGGTTGACATCCTTGAACGCAACGGCATCTATGTGAAGAAAATCAGGACAGACAAACCCGGCTATGTGATCTACGAAGACGAATGGCAACTGGTTGCCGAGCCTTTCCGCAAAGGCACGGTGCCGAGAAGATGAGAAATACCTGTCCTTACTGCGTCACGACTGGCGTTTCCCAGCCGTCGTAATCGCCATCAAAGCGACGGGCTAGGTTGAATAAGTCAAGAACAGTGCGGTCGATGGTGTTTTGTTCGATGGACTGGGTGCGAGCAACAACGATACCGAAAGGCAAGTTCCCGTTAGAGCTTGGTTCCGAAACAACTTTGTACCCCGTTGCGACTGCGGCATCTCGGAACAAAGAGCGAGACGATTCCGAGCGAAAATACATCCAATGCTGGACTTCTCTGGCGACGGTGAGAACGTCCCCTTTCTTCACCAGCACATCCAACAAGTCCATATTCGCAATTCGCTGAAGGTCTTCCGGCGACGGATAGAGAACATTGAGGTACTGCCCCCACTCCGAGTCTTCCTGACAACCTGTGTCATATCTGTATCCTTCGAAACCCAGCAAAGCTGCTTCCACCGCTTGGGTAAAACCACTCTTCGTCTCTCCATAAAAATAGAATTCGCGCCGTCCCTCAGTGGTTATCCTGCCACAAGGCGTGGCTTGACACGCACGACCCACGCAGACTTCTAGGGCGTCTTCAATCTTGTAAAGCGTGGGTGCTTCTTTGCCGTCCGAGAGTCCATCGCTTCGCGGAGTTTTGAAATAGACCCACGTCCAAAGCAGCCACGGCTTCGCTGCTATAGGGACATCGCCTCTAAGTCCGAGGTTCACAAAGATGGAGGCCAGCTTTCCGTTGACATTGCAAAGATAAGGTTTCCAGTTGTCCGCCATTCTCACTTCCGCTCATCGAGGTTCAAAGCTGAAACCTCGTCTTCAGAATACTCAACGAGGAACTTGCCATGTGTCCGAAGTCCTTTAGCAATCGCAATAACACTGAGAACGGCGCGGATGGTCTCTGGATCGTCTGCGCTCCAAATCTCCTTAGCGCCCATCTCAGCTAGCTCATGAATCGAGCGGAAATAGTCCTCCCGCAACCATTCCGGTACTTCGGGATTGCCACTTTCAGTGCGAGCCAACTCGATGATTGCCGTCATCGCATACAGATTCCAGTTGGCACTTCCTTGGCTTCGGTGAATCCTTACAAGTTCCGGTATAGCTGCGTATGAGGCTTCCCCCACGTCGCCTTGGTGGTGCAACTCTTCCCACAGTTCTTCCCATGCCGCTGCTTCGTCTTGTCGGTTCGAGAGTTTCGCAAGCGCCGGACGGGGATCGAATGGGCTTTTGTAGCCTCCCGCAAGGAGAGTCCAGCGGTCGTCATCAAGCGAGAACATACGACCGGAATCTACCATAACCACAGCGAACGGTGTCCCTTTCCGCGCCTTCGCCGGGATGTGGACACGAAGAGTGTCCCAAGGCGAAAATGCTGGCGTGCTCATGATGAGACCCCCAACAGTCGAGTTGCACTCCGCTCTGGCTCCAGCCACTTTGCTGGATGCTTTGCGCCGTTCCATAGACCCTGCGCAAAGAACTATGTTCTCCCTCTCCGGCTATAAAGGTAACCGACCAGTGCTGGGTGAAGTTCGGGAGAACACATTCAGATTGCAAAAGCGGCGGTACAGCCGTAATGATTTCGCTGGTCAGTTCTATGGGACTGTTGTATCTGAGACCGGAGGCAGCCGAATCCAAGGCTGTTTCGATGCTCCTCGCTGGGCGAGGTATTTCATGCGTTTCTGGCTTGCGTTCGCAGTCCTCTGCGGAGCACCGATATTTGTGCTGACCGTGCTGGACGTGCTCACTGGAAGTCACCATACGACCGGAGATACTTGGGTGGGACTGATCGTGCCACCAGCGTTGATCCTGTTTGGAACTGTTCTGCCGAAAATAGGACGAGCGTTCGGTCGAGGCGACCGCAAATTTATGCTGGACTTCCTTCAGCAAACCGTGGCAGCAAGAGTCGAAGACCTCGAAATGAGCATTCGCTGAAAACGCTGGTGCAAAACGGAGCAATGAAAAACGTCGTCTCGGAAGAAATAGACGGAAGAACGCGTGGCGTCTCGGAACAACCCAGCGCCCGGATACATGTCGTCCTCGCCAGAAAGGCTCCGGTTGGGGTTATCTTCCGCCGTGGGTCGAGCAAATGGGTTCATATCGTGAAGTGGAACACCGACACCGACACGTTCGAGCACGGTCAGTGGTTCCACGGGCAGATGTACCCAAGACGGTGCGACCTGTCGCCCAACGGAGAGTTGCTGGTCTATTTCTGCGCTAAATGGAGCAAACGCCGAATCGAAGAAGCCGAAACGATGCTCGAAAAACCCAAGGCTGGGGCGCTCGCTCATGACCTTCGCCTTCTGCTCAAGCGCAAGCCAAAAGTTCGAACCGAATACACCTATGCTTGGACTGCGGTAAGCAGGCCTCCCTATCTCACTGCCCTCGGGCTTTGGCCAAAGGGCGACTGTTGGCACGGAGGAGGGTTGTTCAAGTCGAACCGAGTTCTCTGGCTGAACCACAAACCTCTGGTGGCAATTCCTCATAGAGACCATCTGCCAACCGGACTCCGAGTCGAAAACAATCCCAGTGCCTGTGGTGAAGACGACCCCATATACTCCATGCGGCTTGAGCGAGACGGATGGAAGAAGACGCAAGAGTGGAAGTACGGTTGGGCGGGTGTTGGACATGGCTTCAAAACCCAGCAACCGGAAATCTGGGTGAAGAATTCCCGCAAAACTTCGGGAGTCACGCTAGTGATGAACCGTTCGATTTCAGGCTTCAAGTACAGGGAAGCGTTCTCTGTGCTTAGCCGTGAGGTAGAGACGGAAATCCGAGGGGCTGAGTGGGGAGACTGGGACGCAGTTGGGCGAATCGTTTTCGCTCGAAACGGCTGTCTCTACGCTGCAAACCTCGACGGATTGCCCCAACTCCGCGTCATCGAATTGGTGAACTTGAACGCCCTGAAGCCGGAACCAGTCGCTTCGCCGGATTGGGCGAAGCATTGGTGAGAGCGTGTGACATTACTGAAATTTCTACCCACAAATTTACCCACAGCGAACGGTTCCTACAGTCCCTTTCAGCGACTTGGCAGCCCCCGCGAGAATGTAAGTCGCTGATAATCCGTTTATGCCTAGACTGTCACGGCAGAGGCCGCGGGTTCGAGTCCCGTCGTCCCCGCCATTCCTTTCTAGCACTTGTAAGCTAATTTCCACGAAACTAAGGAATCTTAGGGGACGATAGTGCTGAACGAGAATGGGGTCCATCTGAAAGGCTCGCAAACCCCGGAGACCTTACTCCATATCGAAAATGCAACTGCGTCCCTGCCAGCCGACTTGAACCACCTTGTCGTCCTCTGCCAGCAGAGGCACGTTGCATTGGCCGCCGGTTAGTTCGCGCATCCGGCAGCGAGCGGGTCGTTTTCCACGTCATATTCCACGAAGTCACAGCGTCTAAATTCAAGCCAGTCCCGCATCTCCTGGGTGTGGGGGCAGCGTGCCGTGCCGTACTGTTCAAGCCTGGCCACGATCCAGTACCTCCAATGCTTCGCGAATAATGTGATAGATCGAAGCTTGCACTTCCTGAATCCGCGGGATGTAGTTGCAGTGAACGAATAGAGAAAAATCCGCCGAGCCCTTACGAAGAATCTCGCCGCCGTCGTAGCCGAGCAGCGCCACGCTCAACAAGTCACGCTTGCGCCCTTCCAGATCTGCGTCGCTACATCAATATCAGCACCATGTGATCTGGAGTTGCCGAGGTCTCGGAGCATAACTAAGGAGCTTCGATACCATGAATTCCTATTGGCTGCGCGCCGGGGTCTATAGCAACCTGGTCACGATGCAGAAGCGTGCCGACCGCATACAATAACGACCACACAAACCCTCTTCACGCCCATCATTTGAAATGCGTCGCCTTCCCGAGTAAGATTCCGAGTTTCTCGCACCCAAAACTGCTTTCCGGGAGTTTCATCAGATGAGAGCTCTTTTCGCACTCGCAGTTCTCCTAATTCTAAGTAGTCTTTTCATTCAAGACGGAGTTGCGCAATCGAGTCACGATCTGCGCTCGCCAGATGGGCGAATCGAGATCAGAATCCGAACCGCGGATCGGATTCGCTATGACCTGATTCTGAAGGGCAGGGCGGTGCTGGAGAACGCCACGATTTCGCTGGACGTGGAGCATACCAAGCTGGGCGTGCAACCCAAAGTCATCGACGCTAAAACGCACTCAACAGATCAAGTGGTCGAACCCGTCGTCCGCCAGAAGTTTGCCAAGATTCGAGATCATTACAACGAGCTCAGGCTGAAGATGGATGGCGGATACTCTGTCATATTCCGCGCCTACAACGAAGGCGTGGCCTACCGCTTCGAAACATCGCTGCCGCAGGACAAAGTGAAAGTTTACGGCGAAGAGTCGGCGTTCAATTTCCCCACGAATTTTGTTGTTTACTATCCGCAGGAAGACGGCTTCTATTCGCACAACGAGCGACGATACCTGCCTCAACATTTGAGCGAAATTGCTCCGGAATTCATCGCCACGCTGCCCGCCATAGTCGACGTCGGACAGGGAGCAAAGCTTGCAATCGCCGAGTCTGATCTCGAGGACTATCCCGGCCTTTGGTTGCACGGGACCGGCGGGCCTAGCCTGGCCGCGACGTTTCCACCGTATCCACTGAAAGAAGTGCAAACTAGCGATCGCGACTACAAGCCGGTGGAAGCCGCTGATTATATCGCCGTAACGTCAGGAACCAGGGCGTTCCCCTGGCGCGTGATCGGGATTGCCGACCATGATGGTGATCTGCTCACGAATCAGATTGTGTATTTGCTGCAGCGGCCATCGCAATTCCAGGACACATCGTGGATCAAGCCCGGTAAGGTCGCATGGGACTGGTGGAATGACTGGAACATCTATGGTGTCGATTTTCATGCTGGGATTAATACGACAACCTATGAGTACTATGTCGACTTTGCCTCAAAATACGGAATCCCTTACATCATTCTCGACGATGGCTGGTACAAGCTGGGCAATCTGCTCGAGGTGACGCCTGATCTCAACATGGAAGAATTGGTCTCCTACGCCAAGCAAAAGAATGTCGGAATCATTCTCTGGGCGTCATGGAAGACCCTCGACGATCAACTCATTCCTGCGCTCGATCAATTTGAAAAATGGGGTGTGAAGGGAATCAAGGTCGATTTCATGCAGCGCAGCGATCAGATCATGATCGAGTATTTTTATCGTGTGTGCCGCGAGGCGGCGAAGCGCCATATGCTGGTAGATTTTCACGGAGACCAGAAGCCTGCCTCCATGACCCGCATCTGGCCCAACCTCATTAACGCCGAAGGTGTGCGCGGGATGGAGTGGAGCAAGTGGAGCAGGGAATCGGAACCCGAGCACAACGTCACGCTGCCGTTTACCAGAATGTTCCTCGGTCCCATGGACTACACACCGGGCGCGATGCGCAATGCGACCAAAGCTACGTTCGCTGCCATCAATAGTCAGCCCATGGCCATGGGCACGCGCTGCCATCAGTTGGCGATGTACGTTGTCTATGACGCTCCGTTGCAGATGTTGTCCGACAGTCCATCGAACTATTTGCGAGAACCCGAGACCATGGAGTTCCTCGGGCCTGTTCCAACCGAGTGGGACGAAACCAAGGTGCTTGACGCGCGCATTGCAGATTATGTTGTGGTAGCACGAAGGAACGGGAAGGATTGGTACATCGGGGCGATGAACGACTGGACTCCACGCAGTCTCGACATAGATCTGTCTTTCTTGTCCGACGGGAACTTTACGATGGATGCCTATCAGGACGGGGTGAATGCGGAACGCAACGCGAGTGACTATCGGAAGACCACGACCCAGGTGAATCGAAACACGAAGCTAAAGCTGCAACTCGCCAGCGGCGGAGGCTGGGCGGCAAGAATTCATCAATAGGTCAGCGAACTTTGGGGAGAGCACGCACCGCGCCGGTTGAAATGCCGCCATCCACAAGCAGAGTCTGGCCAGTCACGTAGCGGCTCGACTCTGCCGCGAGGAACACCACGGCTGATTCCAGGTCATCAGGCCGGCCCGGACGCTTCACCGGAATGCGATCGGAAAGATACTCGACCCATTCCTTGTCCTCGTAGAGGATCTTATTTTGCTCAGTGCGGAACCATCCGGGCGCCAGGCAATTCACAGTGATACCGTGCTTGCCCCAGTCATCGGCGAGACTCATCGTGAGTTGCCGGATGCCTCCGCGGCTTGCGCCGTAAGGAGCGAGACCGGCATAGCCCGCAACGCTAGTCACTGAACCGATATTGATAATGCGGCCGAAACCGCGCGGAATCATGCGGCGGGCCACCGCCTGCGCGACGAAGAAACTTCCGCGAAGATTTGTATCAAGAATCTGATTCCAGTCTTCCCACGTGACATCGATCGCGGGTTTACGAATGTTGCATCCTGCGTTGTTCACCAGAATGTCGAGATGCCCGAAAGCATCTTCTGCCGAAGCCACCATGCGCTCGATGCTGGCATAGTCGCGAACATCCAGTTCGAGTGACAAAGTGCGGCGACCCAACCCCTGTATCTCCGCCTCAAACTCCTTGAGAGACGCGCCATTGCGGCCGGTGAGCACGAGATCAGCACCGGCGCGGGCGAGGGCCCGCGCAAATGTCTGCCCCAGTCCGCGACTGGTACCGGTCACAATCGCGACTCGACCGCTCAGGTCGAAGAGCCCCCGATCCGTTGAGGACTGGCTCACGACTGATTCCCCGGCGCGAGCACCACTTTCATCAGGTTCGGTTCCCGGGCATAAAGCCGCTCGAACCACTGTGGACCATCAGCGAGGGGGGCGACTGCCGTGATAAGCGGTTTTACCTGAATCTCACCCCTGGACATGAGTTCGATTGCCCTGGGATATTCGCCGGCAGACGCGCACGATCCTTGCAGGCGCAATTGCCGTGAGACCACCTTCTGCAGTGGCAGTTTGATCTCGGGAGTAATGTTGCCCACCAGAATGACCGTTCCACCCTTGCGAACAGAGTCGATCGCTGTACTGATGGACTCTGTTTTCCCCACGGCCTCCACGACCAGGTCCAGCCCAATTCCATTCGTGAGGTGTCGAATCCGTTCCACGACATTCTCAGAGATTGTCTCGGTGGCGCCGAGCCTTTGGCTGAGAGCGAGGCGAGTACTATCCGGATCCGCGACGAAAACGCGAGAGCATCCGGCCACGCGCAATGCCTGTTGCAGCAAAAGGCCGATCGTGCCGGCACCCACTACCAAAGCTGTGCCGTCGGGCGCGATCGTCGCTAGCGACACCGCATGTAATGCCACCGCGACCGCCTCCAGCAGCGCCGCTTCATGAAACGACAGATTATCCGTAAGGCGATGAATGATGCGCGCCGGGACCGCCACGAACTCCGCGAATGCTCCCGCGCGTCGGTAATCACCGCAGGAGACGCCCAGAACTTCTCGACGGTCGCAGAGATTGATTTCCCCGCGCAGACAGTTTGCGCATTGTCCGCAATACACGGTCGAGTCGAAGGTGACGCGATCGCCTTCCGAGAAGCCGGTGACGCCTTCGCCGATCCGGGCGACAATGCCTGCCGCCTCGTGTCCCATGATGATTGGTGGAATCCGGCGTCCCGATGATCCGTCGTAGCCGTGCACATCGCTGCCGCAGATCCCACAGGCCGCCACCCGGACCACGACTTCTCCGCACTGCGGCTGCGGCGTCGCCACATCCGTCAGTTCCAATCGGCGATATTCCGAGAGCAGTAGAGCTTTCATTTGGCAGACTTCGTTGGCGAAGCGGGCGACACGATCCCGCTACCTTCGCGAATCGTAAGGATCTGATTGGCCTTTACCTGCGTGAATCGCTCGATCTTCTGAGTGGTGGGCCATTTTACTTCCATCACGTCGATCGTTTGTGCCTTGCCCAAACCGAAGTGAAGACGCAAATCGCTTTGCGACATTACACTCGATCCGCTGCGAACCTCGTCGATCTGCGAGTGATTCCCGGTTACAACGCGTGCCCGCGCGCCGATCGCGGTGCGATTGCACTTGGTCCCCACCAGTTTGATCTTGATCCAGTTCTGCTTGTTGCCGCCATCATTGCGCAGCAGAGATGGGACATCGTTCATATTCAACACCAGCACGTCGATGTCGCCATCATTGTCGAAGTCGCCGAAAGCTGCGCCTCGGCTGGAATAGCGCTCGTTGATTCCCGGACCCATGCTGGATGAAACATCCTTGAATTGCCCATTGCCAAGATTTTTGTATACAAGCCGTGGATTCTTAAACTGTTGCCCGATGGCGTGCCCCGCAATTTCGGGATACACGTGACCGTTCACCTGGATGATGTCCGCCCAACCATCGTTATCGTAGTCGACGAACCCACAGCCCCACGCGACATACTGATTGTTAATGCCGATGCCTGAAGCAAAGGTCACATCGCTGAACGTGCCATCGCCGTTGTTGTGATAGAGATTGCACGTGTCGTCGGCAAAATTAGTCTTGAAGATGTCGAACCAGCCGTCGCAGTCATAGTCAGCGACGCCAACGCCCATTCCCGCCTGTTCGTGGCCGTTTTCGCTGTAAGCGCAACCCGCCATCACGGCGATATCAGTGAACGTGCCGTCGTGATTGTTGCGAAAGAGAATGCTGGGCTCAGAATCCACCGCCACATAAATATCCGGCCAGCCGTCGTTATCAAAATCCGCGCTGACTGCGGTGATGGAGTATCGGGGACCGGGCTTGAGAATACCGGCTTTCTGTGAGACATCGGTGAACGTGCCGTCCCCGTTGTTGCGGTAAAGGACGTTTTTGTCGCCAGTGAGGCCGCGCGGGCCGCACATCACCGGGATCCCCTTCCACTGGCACGAAGCTGACTCTCCGGGCGATCCTGTTGTTTTCGGATCTAGCTGAATGTAGTTGCAGACGAAGAGGTCCAGATTCCCGTCACGATCGTAGTCCAGAAATGTGCAGCCTGAGCCCCAGCGCACGCGATCATCGTACACGCCGGCTTTGCCCGTCACGTCGGTGAACGTGCCGTCGCCGTTGTTGTGAAAGAGAATGTTGTGTCCCCAGAAGCAACAGAACAAGTCGTCCCAGCCATCGTTGTCGTAGTCGCCGACGCAAACCCCGGTCTGCCAGCCGGTGCACGCCAACCCGGATTTTGCCGTGACGTCGGTGAACGTGCCGTCGCGATTGTTTCTGTAGAGATGCGATGTCGGCTCTTGACCGGGCGCCCATTTCTCATCGAAGCGCGTCCCGTTGGTCAGGTAGATGTCGAGCCAGCCATCCTGATCGTAGTCGAAGAATGCGAGGCCGCTCCCTTTGGCTTCGATGATGTAGCGCTTGTGTTCGGCGCCTCCCCAGACGTTGGGGATTGTCAATCCAGCTTCCCGGGCGACGTTTACAAACTGCACCGGAGATTCCGGAGAGGCAGCTTGCGTTGACGAAAGAGAAAGGCTGCGGTTCCACTTCCACAATGGCGTGGTGAGAGCATCGAGCAAGCTGTTGCCGAGAACGACCAGGGACGAGCCGAGAAAGCGGCGGCGGGGAAAATTCATTTCGAGCTCGGAATCCTCGGAAACTGGCGCGGGATCATGCCTGCGCCCTCTTTTACTGTGATGATCTGGTTGATCGGCACGTTTGTCAATCGATCGACCTGTCCACTGGGCCACGTGACTTCAAGCGACGCGATTTTCGCGCGCTTGCCCAGTCCAAAATGAATCCGCGGATCGCTTGCTGACATATAACTCATCCCACCCTTGGCCTGTTCGACTTCCACAAAGCCTTCGGAGGTGAGTTTCAGCGAAGCACCGATGCCGTCGCGATTCGACTTTGTTCCTACCAATTGCACGGTAAGCCAGTTGTTCGCATTGCCTCCGTCATTGCGCAGCAGGGAAGGGAAGTCGCCGCGATTATTGGTGACGATGTCGATATCGCCATCATTGTCGTAGTCCGCAGTCGCAAGTCCACGGCCGACAATAGGACGCATGAAGTCCGGTCCGAGCGAATCGGAGACTTTGTCGAACTCGCCTTTGCCCAGATTGTGGTACATCAGCAGAGGCTCTTTATAGGAGACCTCACCGTGATACAGTGCGACATTGTCGAGCATGGCGCCATTCAGTTGCAGGATGTCATTCCAGCCATCGTTATCGTAGTCGAGGAACTTAGCCGCGACACCGCTAAGCAGAACGGCTTTGTTCCCGATGCGCGAGCGGAATGTTTCGTCCGTAAACGTGCCGTCCTGACTGTTCCGATACAGGCGATTGAGTTCGAAGTCGAGATGCGTGATGTAGACATCCATCCACCCGTCGCCGTCAATGTCGGCGGCATCAATGCCCATCCCCGCCTCGTAGCGCCCGTCCTCACTGGCTGCCAAGCCTGAGACAAGGGAGACGTCTTCGAAAGTTCCGTTGTGCTTGTTGATGAAGAGAAAGTTTGGCCAGGAATCGTTGGCGATGGCAATGTCAGTCCAGCCGTCATTATTGAAATCGGCCAGCACCACACCCATGCCTTTCGCCTCGGGCTTGCCCACTCCGGACGCGTCGCTCACGTCGGTAAAAGTTCCGTCGTGATTATTGTGATAGAGCTTGATGCGCTGCCCCTTGTAGTTTCCCGGATGGCAGTAGGAGCGATATCCCGGTCGCCGTTCGCCGCACCAGAGATTATTCTTGGGACTCCACTCAATGTAGTTGGTCACGACCAGGTCAAGCCACCCGTCTTTGTCGTAATCGAACCACCCCGCGCTGGTCGACCAACCTCCTTCATCAGCGACGCCAGCCTTTGCCGTAACGTCGGTGAAAGTACCGTCGCCATTGTTGCGGTAGAGGATAGCGCGTCCGTATCCCGTGACGTAAATATCGGGATAGCCGTCATTGTCGAAATCGCCCACGGCAACGCCTTGACCGTAGTGGCCCTCACCGCCTACGCGGGCTTTTTCTGTGACATCGGTGAAAGTTCCATCGCCGTTGTTGTGGTAAAGCGCGCTGCGAATCGGATGCGGCGGCTTGTAGAGATCGGTTGCTGCCGACTGAACGAAGTACAGATCCATCAGGCCGTCCTGATCGTAATCGATCCACGCGACCCCGGTTCCCATAGTTTCGAGATAATACTTCTCCTCGGTTTGCGTGGAGTCCTGCTGGAAAGTGATCTTCGCGCTCTCACGAACGTCGGTGTAGTGCACCGGGATACCAGGTTCGGACGCCTTGGACGATTGGGCAGCAACAACGCGGCCGTGTAGTGCGAAGCCGCTTGAAAAAGCGAGGATGAGAATCGCTCCCAGAGGCCTGATCAGCCTTCGAAAATTTTGTTGGTATGTAGCTCTATGACCCATTCTCACAAGCTGCGGTCCGCAATCAGCAACGCAAATTGAAGCATCTGTTGGCGGGCTACCATTGGCATTTGTTGTTCGGACGTAGACGATTTTGCAGGAGCCTTGGACAGTGCCTCTTCGATGCGGCTGATGTCCAACCCTCCCGCATTGCTGCCCTTGAAACGGTTGAGTACTTCACGAGCTTTTTCAATCTGTCCCGTCTGGTAGTAGAAAACGCCAAGCGTGGAATAACTCCCTGCCCATTCCGGCAACAAATCGACAGCGCGTTCCAATCGCTCCGCCGCCTGTTTTGTATTGCCTTTCATGACAGAGATCAAGCCTTGCCCCCAAATTAGTTTTCCGGAGCCTGGAATCCGGGCCAGCCCTTTCTGCAGGGTTTGCTCCGCGCCGGTGAGATCGTTATTGCGAAGCTGAACCAGAGTCAGCGACAGATAGTACTGGTCGTTGTCGGGATTTCGCGCGATGGCCGAGCGGAAAATTTCCGTGGCTTTGGGAGCGTTGTCCAGATGTGCTTCGATATCCCCAAGCAGCGCGAGAAAAGCATCGTCCTGCTGGCCTGCGGTAGAAATATTCTGCGTGGCGGCCAGGGCATCCTTGTACTGCCCCTTGCGAAAAAACGCGTTCGCCAAATCGAACTTCACATCGTCAGAGTCAGGATTGGCATGCAGCGCATTCTGAAAGTGCTGGATCGCATCATCGTACAATCGGTATCGCGCCAGCAGCACTCCCGTTCCGGTTTGCGTGCGATAGTCCTCCGCGCTCACCTGATCAAGCTGTGCGATCGCCTCGCGCGCCTTACCGACGTCGCCCAGCTTGAGGTAAGTTTCCGCGAGCAGGTAAAGATCTTGGGACTGTCCCGGATGTTTCTTGATCTGCTCATTCAGTTCAGCGACATCAAGCTCGGTGCGATCTTGTGGCGAAAGTTGCGATCGGTTGTTCAGATAGTCGAACAAGTGTTGATACGGCATCGGCCCGGTCGATGAGTTCTTCGAGAGCGTCTGAAAGACGCTCAGATCGCGCTGCGCTGCTGCTGTTTGATGAAGGCTCCTCTCCGCCATGGCAAGCTTGTAGTAGCCGGTGGCAACATCGTGGCCAACCTTCACATAGTGGCGTAGTAGTTCCGCGGCCTCGGCGTACTTCTTGTCCTTCATGCGAAGGTTGGCTAACTCAAGCAGAGCATCGGAAAAATCTGTGTTGGAGCGGAGCGCCTGCTGAAACAATTCATCGGCTCGCGCCGAGTTGCCTTGACGCTCTTCAATGTAACCGAGATTGTAAAGGCAGGAGGCGTTGTGCGGATCCAGCTTCAGACCTTCGCTGAAATATTTTGTGGCTTCTTCGAAACGCCCAAGGTGCCGGTACGAGAGCCCCATGAACGCATAAGAGCGCGCAGATGGATCCATGGCAATCAGCGCTTTGAACTCATCGATCGCCTTCTCCGCCTTGCCCGACATGAAGTAGCTTTCCCCAAGCGCAGCATGCAGGTCCGCGCGCTGGGGAGCGATTTTCAGGCCCGACTCGAGCAGCGGGATCGCGTCTTCGAAGTAGTTCTGGCTCATGCTGAGGCGGGCCATCAGGAAGATGACGTCCGCATTTTCTGGAGCCGCTTTGTGTGCGCGTGCGAGCAGTTCAAGAGCATCTACCGGGCGGTTCTGCTCGGAATAAACTTGCGCTAACAAGTAAAGTGTCTCGACCGAATCAGGCTTCAGCTTCAGCGCGCGGTTCAATGCGAGATCCGCCTTGGCATATTCATGTCCGCGCAAGTACACCTGCCCGAGATTGTGAAGGATCTCAAACGTCTCCGGATGCAGCGCATTGGCCTGCTCCAACTCAAGTTGCGCCGCCTTGTACTGCTTGGCCGAAGCGAGCACTACGCCGAGAGTGAAGTGCAGTTGCACATCCTGCTTGTGCATGACAGAAAGGTCACGCGCTTGCGCGAGCGCTTCAGTATTTTTCCCTGCGGCAAAATATGCGCGGACGATGTTAAACCGCGTCTCCACGGTCTGCGGATGGATTCTCTGAAAGTGCGACACGGCCTGAAGTGGTGAACCTTTGGCCAGTAAGAGGAGACCGAGATTGTAATTAGCGTCACGATTGCCAGGAGAAGCCTTAAGGACAGTGTTGAATTCCTTCTCCGCCAAATCGAGTTTCTGCTGGGCTTCATAGAAATTGCCAAGGTTGTTGTGAGTCGTCTTCGATCCGGGATCGAGCCGCAACGCCTGCTGGAAGGCTGCTTCGGCTTGGTTGTAGTTCTTCTGGTTGGTATCGACAATTCCGAGCAGGTTGTATGCCTCGACATCGCTCGGGTCCACCTTCAGTTGATCTTCGACGAGACTCCTTGCCTGCTCAAACTGTCCATGCTCGATCAGTTCTCGGGCTTGAATCAGGTTGGAAGCGGTTTCGGGTCGTGCCGCGTTCTCGTTTTCGGAAGGTTTCTGTTGGGCGTCACCCAAACTGCAAATCAGCAACACGATGAATACAACAAGCCACTGAGTTCTGCAACGTAGGCTTGGTGGTTGCATTGAAGCGGTCCCCGACCGAATGCTAGCGCTGGAGCCACCAATATAGCAGTTGCGGCCACTGCCTAGCGATCTTGCGCAACGCACGCATGCCAGCAGCTTCACGGGTTCCAATCACTGCGGAGAGGGACCAGAGGACCCTCCAATTACCAATTCCGAGGAGATTCGATATTCTTTGCCCTGCGGACTCACGGTGCTCGACAGTTCATGCAAGGCGTCAGCGGCCAGGCGGCCCAGGGTCTCACGATGAATGTCCACGGTAGTGATTGATGGGTTGCAGTATTCGGCCAGTCGCGTCTTGTCGAATCCTGTCACGGAAATATCCTGAGGGACACGGCACCCGGCATTGAGTAAGCCCTTGATCACTCCAACTGCGGTCAGGTCGTTCACGGCCACGACCGCAGTGGGGCGGGGCGACAATTTTGCAATCGCTGCCCCTGCCGCAAATCCGCCCTCGAAACGCAGGTCGCCTCGCAGAACCGGCCCGGACTCCAATCCTAACTTTCGCATCGAGCTCTCATACGCCTGCAAGCGCTCTACGTTGGACTTAAGCCTGGGGCGACCCGCTACGAAAGCGATGTGCCGATGGCCGTTCTGGTGTAAATAATTCACAATCTGTTCCACGCCCGACAAGTAATCGATCCGCAGATTACTCATGTAGCCCTGGACCGGAGCCAGATCGAGAAACGTCACCGCAATTTTTCGGCGAGCGAGTTCGTGTACAAGCCGAAGGCTGATCTCTGACGTCATGATGGCAACGCCCCGAACCTTGTGTTCCATCATGCGTTCCGCAGCCTGGCGCGTTCTTCGCGGATCGTAGTTGGTATCGCTCAGAATCGCATCGTATCCAAGCTGGCGGGCGCGAATTTCGAAACTCTTGATCACCTCCGGAAAAAATGGATTCTCGATGTCGGAGACGATAATTCCCAGAGTCCGTCGATCATGGGAAGCCAGATGGCGAGCGTGGACGTCGCGAATGTATCCCAGCTTTCGGACGGTAGAAAGCACGAGCCGCCGAGTCTCGCGACCCACTTTGCCGGTCTTGTTCAGGACGTTCGAGACGGTTGCCGTCGACACTTTCGCGGCTTTCGCAACGTCGTGAATCGTTACACTCATGACGAGTTTTTCAGCTCCGCGCGACCCAATGTACCGAATCCGTTAAGACTGCGCGGAGTATAGACGACAAGAAAATTCTTGACAACGAAACGAACGCCATGATATTTCCCACACACACGGCACTAATGCGTTTGCATTAGTGTCAGGGTAGGTTAAGCGGTTAATCCGAAAAACGCAACTGGTCGGATAAGCCGCAGGACTGGGGTCCTTCAAACAATTTCGGTTCGCCACGAGCGGCGTTTGCCCGGCGAATCCTGTGGTTGTGCGTGTCATGTGGCTCGCTCTGCAGCGAGTCTGGGGTAGCTCAAAGGAGAGCTCATGAATCGACCGGCGTGCTCCTGGATTCTGCGCAGTTCCTTCGTTCTCGCAGTTAGCGTCATTTTTGGCGTTCTCCCACTCCAAGCCCAGGTAGACACGGGTTCCATCACAGGCACCGTCACCGACCCCTCGGGTGCCGTGGTCAATGGTGCGAAGGTCACGCTGACGAACGAGGGCACGGCTGCAGCCTTGGCTGTGACCACGGGAAGTGACGGGAGTTATACGTTCAGCCCAGTGAAGATCGGCAGCTATAAGATCGAGGCCACCGCCCAAGGATTTAAAACCATCACCCAGTCCAATATCGTGGTGAACGTCAGCGCGAACGTATTGGTGAATCTCAAACTGCAGACGGGGAGTGTGACAGAGACGGTGGAAGTCACCAGTTCCGTTCCAGTTCTTCAAACTCAGGACGCCTCTGTCGGCCAGGTGATGGACAGTCGCAACGTCAACAACCTTCCTCTGAACGGAAGAAATTTTACTTTCCTCGCGCAGCTCTCTGCCGGAGTGAACTCCCCCCAGGCGGATACTCGAGGCAATGCTGCCAGCGGTGCCTTTGCCGCCAATGGCAATAGGCCGGCGCAGAACAACTACATGCTCGACGGCATCGATAACAATTCCGACACCGTAGATTTCCTCAACGGTACGAATTTTGTCGTTCTTCCTCCGGTGGATGCTATCCAGGAGTTCAAAGTTCAGACCTCGGACTTTAGTGCCGAGTACGGTCGCTCCGGAGCCGCCGTGCTCAACGCGACGATCAAGTCCGGAACCAACGAGTTTCACGGTTCCGCTTGGGAATTTTTCCGCAACGATAAGCTTGACGCTGCCGACTATTTTGAGCGTGTGGGCAACACAACTCGAAAGGGTGAGCTTCGCCTGAACCAGTTCGGGGTATCAGGGGGTGGGCCGGTCATCAAGAACAAGGTCTTCTTCTTCGGTGACTACGAAGGACTGCGGCGGCGACAAGGGTCACCTCACCAAGGAACCGTCCCTACCGCCCTGGAGCGAAGCAGCGGGTATACCAACTTCACAGAGTTGATCACGGGACAAACGGGCACGCAGACAGACCTACTCGGTCGAACGATGCCAACCGGAACAGTTTTGGATCCGGCTACCACTCGTGCAGTTACGGGAGGATTCGTGCGCGATCCGTTCGGTACTTGCCCCGCTAGTACTACCAACTTCACGCTAGCGGGCTGTGCCCTCAACATACTTCCTGCCGGGCGGTTGGACGCGAACGCCGTCGCGCTGTTGAATCTCTATCCCGCGCCACAGAACGGGTCGCTTACCTCCAACTTCCAGGCTTCCCCAGCTCTCAGTGAAAACCGCAACGCGTTTGACACACGATTGGATCTGAACCTGAGCGATAAGAATCAGTTGTTCTACCGGTTCAGCTATGTGGACGATCCGCAGTTCATCCCGGCAATTTTCGGGGGCATCGCGGACGGCGGCGGCTTCCAAGAGGGACCTCAGACCGCATTGGCTCAACAGAGTGCGTTGGCGTGGACTCATGTATTCTCTCCGACCACGGTTAACGTTGCCCGTGCGGGCCTGAACTATCTCCACACGACACGCGTTTCACCAGAGGCTAACAATCTGAAGGGCACGGGAGGAAATGGAATCCCGGCGGACTTTGGCATTCAGGGCATCCCTCAACAGCACGAAAATGGTGGGCTTCCCGCCTTCGGCATCCAAGGTTTGCAGACCCTGGGAAGCAATGCCTTCCTGCCTTCCGACGAAGTCAGTTCCACCTTTCAGGTGACCGATGACTTCACCAAGATTTATGGCAAGCACACTTTCAAGATGGGCTTCGAGTGGCAGCACGTAAAATTCTCGACTCTGCAGCCACCGTGGTCCCGCGGACAATTCAACTTTGACGGCGTCTACACCAATATCCCGGGCGCGAGTCCTTCGTCCGAGAACACGGGCATCGCACAATTTGTGTTGACCCCGACTCTCTCGTCCGTTGGTGGACCGAATTACGTTGGCGGCCCCGGTGTGCAGAACTCTGGTACCAGCGTATTCGTGTCCAACATCTCCTTGACGGACAATGGCAAGAACTACTACGGCACCTATATCAATGACGACTGGAAAGTGACTCCCAAGCTAACGGTGAACCTCGGCTTGCGGTGGGACTTCTTCGGGCTTGTCTTTGAACACCACGGTGCCCAGGCGAACTTCGTTCCCGGTGGTGCGCCCACTGGGGGCGCCATGTACTTGCTCCCACCTGGGGCAAGCACCTCCAATCTCTCCCCAAGTTTCAATGCGTTGCTGGCGGCCGATAATATTGCTCTTAAGGTTGGCGGCTACGGAAAGGGCTTGGGTAATTCGCAGAAGTCGAATTTCGCGCCCCGTGTAGGCTTTGCCTACCAAGTCACTCCCAAATTGGTGGCTCGCGGCGGCTTCGGCATGTTCTACAACGGATTTGAGAACCGAGGTTTTTCGCCGAACCTTGGGGAGAATTATCCGTTCCAGTTCAACTTCTCTTTCGCGCCAGCCAATGACAATACGCCGGTCACCTATTCGGGATGCAGCAGTCCCAGTGCCACCCCTATAGGCAGCGCAACTCTAGAGACTGGTTTTTCCTGCACGCCGCTCAGCCCCACAGTGGTGCAAGCCAATGGCTTGGCGTTGCGCGGAATTCAGTTTAATTACTCCACACCTTACTCGATGGCTGGGAACTTCACCGTTCAGTATCAGCTTCGACCGACTCTGAGCGTTCAGGCTGGCTATGTGACTTCGCTGGCGCGACACTTAGAGGTGTTCCCCAACTCTAACCACGTTACGCTAATCCAGCCCACGGGCACACAACTGAACAACGGCGCCGGCACCGGCGGTCTTCCTGGCTGCTTGAATGGCGTGGAGATTAATGGCAACACCGGAGGTTGCGCCATCGCTGCGGCGTTGGGCGGCCTTCCCTTCCCGGATTTCGGGCAAGGATCAAGCTATGCGACTACGAACGGTAATAGCTACTATCATGCCTTTCAGAGCAAGGTGGAAAAACAATTTGGCGGCGGCCTGAATTTCCTGGCTACTTACACCTATTCCAAGGCGCGCACCGATGCGGGCGACTTGCTCAACGGCGGCAGCACGGCAGGTTTCCGCGCTCCGGACGTTGTGGGAGCGGGGATTCACTACGACTACGGTTTGGCTTCGTTCGACATTAGAAACGTGTTCCACATCAGCGGCGGCTACGAACTGCCCTTCGGCAAGGGCAAGCGGTTCTTGGCGAACAGCGGCGCGATGGTGAGCCGAATCTTCGGAGGCTGGAGCATCAATGCCACCGGAGTTCTTCAGGGAGGCCAACCGATTACCCTGTCTTGCCCCGACGGCACAGCCGCAGGGACTGGCTGCTATGACCTGATTGTCCCCGGCCAGAGTCAGAAAAGGGGCCTGCATACCGACTCGAATGGGCGCTTAAGCTTCTTCGGAAACCCGGGGGCGTTCAGTCAGCCAGCTAAATGTACGTCCTCACCCTGCCCTCTCTCTACGTTGGGTGGTCCGCCGACGCAGATTACCGGAGTGCCCTTTAAGCGCCTGGACTTCTCGACCTTCAAGGACATGCGACTCAGCGAGCGTTTCCTGCTCCAGTTCCGCGCTGAATTCTTTAATATTCTCAACCACCCCAACTTCAACAATCCCGGATTTGGGGGCAACGGCGTTGTCGCAATTTCGGGTTCCACCAATTTTACCAATTCTAACTTCGGCGAAATTGGATCCACTCGCGATGCTCCCTACGATCCGCGGCAGATCCAGTTCGCTTTGAAGCTGTATTACTGAAGACGGTTTTCATAGACATCGAAGGCGCTCCTGCTGGAGCGCCTTCGGTTGCATGGCATCAGCTGAATTGCTGTGTGTTCCATACGTGGTGCTACCATAAGGACGCCGTGACCTTGCGACGTCGGCTCTGCTGCATAGCACTGACTGCTCTTCTGGGGCATGCTTTGGTCGCAACCCACTCATTCGCTCAGAATCGTTCTGCTGCCTCCAGCCGCGACCCGGAACTGAACCGCCAATTCCAGGCCGCCGTCGCACAATACGACGCTGGCCACCTTTCAGAGGCCGCAGGGCAATTGGAGAAACTGCTGCACGAGGTTCCCGACAGTTTCGAGGCTCAGGAACTTCTGGGCATGGTTTATGCCGGGGAGTCGCAGGATGAACTGGCGAAGCAACATCTCGAGGCCGCCGTACGCCTAAAGCCGACCTCAGCGGCAGCGCATACCAACCTTGCAGCCAGTCTCATTCGTTTTGGCGACGTGGAAGGCGCCCGGCAGCACCTTAAGAAGGCGGTGGTCCTGGAGCCTAAGAATTATGACGCGAACCACAATCTAGGCGAAATCTACATCAAGCTTGGCAAACTTCCCGACGCAATCCCGTTTCTCAAGCAAGCCCAGCAGATCAACCCCGCTTCCTACGACAATGGTTACGACCTAGCGTTGGCGTACCTGCTGACGGATCATAACGATCCCGCACGCCAAGTCGTCCGCGCTCTTCTAAAGACCAAGGACACCGCGGAGTTGCACAATCTTCTTGGCCAGATCGAGGAAAAGGAAGGCAACTTCGTGGTTGCGGCCAATGAATTCGAGACTGCAGCCCATCAGGAACCGAGTGAATCGAATCTTTTCGACTGGGCCAGCGAACTGCTACTGCATCGCACGTTGGAGCCCGCGATTGAAGTCTTCCGTAGCGGCGCCGAGCGCTACCCGGCTTCTGCACGGCTGGCAATCGGTCTGGGAATCGCATACTATTCGCGCGGCATCTATGACGACGCAGTCAAGTCTCTGCTCCGCGCTGCCGATCTCAATCCGTCGGACCCTCGCTGCTATCTCTTCTTGTCGAAAGCCTACGACAGTTCGCCGAGCCAGGCCGACGATGTGATCCAGAGGTTCCGGCGGTTTTCGGAGTTGCAGCTCAACGATGCCCGCGCGCAATACTACTACGCGATCAGCCTCTGGAAGGGCAAACGAGCGCAAGATCCCGCCGTCGATTTCACACGGATCGAGGCTTTACTGAGAAAAGCCATTGCGCTCGATCCCAAACTCTCTGAAGCGCACTTCCAGCTGGGTAATCTCCTGTCGGATCAAACTCATTATGCCGACGCAATTCCGCAGTATCTGATGGCGTTAGACCGCGACTCCAAGATTCCCGACGCACATTACCGCCTGGGTCAAGCCTACGTGCACACCGGGCAAAAGGAGAAAGCGCAGGCTCAGTTGGCGCTATACCAGCAGCAGCGCACCCAACGTCTGGCGGATCTTGATAAGCAGAGGGCGGAAATTCGCCAATTCGTTTACTCGGAGGAGAACCGGACGTCAACGAAGCAATAAGCCGGATCGGGTCGAAATGCGAAATCTCTCCAACCCTCGCGAAGTCAGCCATTGCGTCGCTCGCACCCGCCGAGACTTCTTGCGCGATGCCGCGGGCGTGGCTCTGGGGAGCGCTCTTTTTCGCCCGACCTGGGCAAGGGCTGCGACGTCTGCTAGCAAGCGAAAAGTAGTGGTCGTCACCTTTGGCGGCGGAGCTCGAGATCAGGAAACTTTCATGCTCGAGGGGCAGGAGAACATCCCGCACCTGATGAGCGAACTGATCCCGCAAGCTAGCTTCTTCACACAAGTCGTCAATCGAGGAATTCTGGGCCACTACGTAGCGACTGCCAGCCTGGCGACCGGCGTCTATGAGACCTTCAACAACTTCGCTGCCGTTTCCCCAGAGTCTCCCACGGTGTTCGAATACTTCCGCAAAGATTTGAGGCGGCCGTCTTCCGATGCATGGGTCGTCGCGCCCAGCAACGGTTTTAACCGCATCGGAGAGAGTAGTCATCGTTCTTACGGCCCTGGTTTCGGGGCACGGGTAATTCTCCCCAAGCGCCTTCTATCCGCTGCTACTTCCGAAGGCAGCCGCGACTATCAGCATCTGTTGCGCGATAACTATGAAACTCCCTATTTCACGCCCGAACTGGTCGGTAGCGAGTTTGAGCTGCAGCAACTCGAGACCATCCTGAAGCTCTCAGTGGACGACTTCAAGACTCACGCCCAAACACTCTCGTCCCCGGATGAACTCTCTGTCTACATCGCGCGCCAGTTGATGCGCCAAGTCGCCCCAACACTGTTATGGATCACGCTGCACGACATTGATGTCGCCCATGCCGGAGCGTACTCGCTTTATATTGACGGAATCCGCCGCTCCGATCGCCTTTGTGCCGAACTCTGGAAGGCCATCCAGACCGAGCCGGAATACGCCGGGAACACCGCCTTATTTATATTGCCCGATTTCGGCCGCGACTCCGATGACGATGCTGGCGGCAATGGATTCCAGCACCATCGCACGGGCGACACTCTATCGCGCACAACGTGGATGCTCGCCGCAGGTCCCGGAGTTCGCCAGGGCGTGGTCTTCGACCGAGCCGTCGATTCCATGGATCTAGTCCCTACACTGGGAGCGATGCTGGGCTTTAATCCCTCGCTCGCACAGGGAAAACCGATCCACGAAGTCCTATAGCCTCCATGCTGCCGAGCGATCTCAAACCCGAGAGGTTCGATGGCTATCCGCCGGAAGCGCGCAAGATCGTGGTCAATTACTTGCCGACGCTGCGGCAATTGCCCCTGAGCTTTGTGCCGGGACTGCTGCGCGAACTCATCAACTACGATTTCAAGTTTCCCGCTGAGCGGAAGGCACACGAGAGGGAACTGGAATATCTCGCCTCACTCTCTGCCGGCGAGTTGAAGGAGTGGTTTCAGGGCTTCGCGCAAATCCGGCTCTCGTCGCAACTGGAAGAGTTCGACTGGGTAAAATCGCCGGCTCAGTTTGTGGAGCGTCTGTCAGCTCACCTTTGGAGCACGCATCAGCTCGACACATTCCGCCAGGTCTCGAACGATTACGCCGATCGTTTGCGTGCCGCCGTGCCGCCCCAGGCCCTTCCTGTTCCTCGATTGGGGATCAGCGTTATCGGCCAGGGTGTTGCTTCCTATAGCGATCCGTTGTTCCGCAAATTGCGCGCGCATGGCGCGTATTATGCACATGTCAATCCCGAGAACGGCCTTCGCTACCTGCTGGATGCGGTTGCCGCGAGGGCTAAGGCACATCCCGCGCCCTACGGGCACTGGTATATCGACGGCGGTGAATCAGCCGAATGTGATCCGGCACTGACATGCGTCTCTTACCAGGCTCTTGAGTCGGCCCGCACCGCACTTCTGCGAAAAATGCAGCAACAGATTGACCGTCCCGGCATGGGTCCAGAAGCCTTGCGCACAATTCTGGCGCAGATGCGTCCCTCGGATCTGGGTATGGATCGCGGCCCCGGCTCTCTGCACGATGAAACACTGGAACGATTCGAAGTGAGCGTGCTGACCGAAGGATCTGGCACTCAGATCTTCAGTACGGTTTTTGCGCAGTGGGCTGCAAGGGAAGCGTTGCGCCGTGCCCAGCCTCTCACCATTCTTGTGCGATTCGCTCCACGCCAGCGCCAGCGACCGATGAACGAGATGCTTTCCGCCGACGCCAAGGTTCCACCCGAACCTGACTTGATCGGTTCGCTGATTGATGGCGATTTTGCCGCATACTACAACTGGCTGAATCAACAACGCCTTCCCGGAGCGGAGAAATCTTCTTTCTTGATTTGGTTCGAAGGTCACAACCAGGCGCTGGCGATAGGTCCTTCCACGCCGCGTGGCACAGAATCCACGTCAGTCGCGGATTTGCGCCAGGTGCTCGCTTGGACGCTGTGAGTCTTTCAGGAAGTTTCGCAGTCATTGTGTGCAATCGAAAATTGGGGGCATGAATACAGATGGATCGACGCACGTTCCTGCAGCAAACCGGCACATTCATCGCCGGCGCAGCTCTTACACCCTACGCTATTTCCGAAGGTGCCGCGCAGTCTGATGCAAACGCCGCCGGACGCCTCATCCTGCCCATCAACCGCAAATGGCGGTATAGCCGCACTCAGATGGAAGGCGGCCACGACAAGAATTTCGATGACTCCAAGTTTGACCAGGTCGTCATCCCGCACACCAATGTTCCACTTCCATGGCACGGCTTTGACGAGAAGTCGTATGAGTTCATCTCTCTTTACCGCCGCCGCTTCAAACTTCCTCCCGCGGCCAAGGGCAAGCACGTGTTCGTCGACTTTGAAGGTGTGATGACAGCTTCCACCGTTTGGATCAACGGCACACGCCTCGGCGAATACAAAGGTGGATACACGCCGTTTTCCTTCGATCTGACTCCCCACCTCGATTTCGACGGAGAGAACGTCGTCGCCGTAGATGTTGATTCCAGTGAGCGCCCCGACATTCCGCCCTTTGGATACGAAATCGACTACCTTACGTTCGGCGGCATCTATCGGGAAGTGTCGTTACGCATAGTACCGGCGACCTTCATCGAGAACATCTTTGCCCATCCGAAAGATGTTCTCACCCCCACTCCAAGCGTGGATGTGGATTGTTTCATTCAGCATTTAAACTCTGGGCGGGAATCGTTGCAGCTAGAGGTGGAACTTCGCGACGGCGATCGCGTGATCGCGAAGAACAAGCAAACGATTCCGCCTACAGCCACCGCGGGTTCAGAGCCTGTAAAGTCCACAATGCATTTCGAAAAGTTGGGCGACATCAAGCTGTGGGGCTTGGAGCAAAGAAACCTCTACACCGTTCACGCTCGTCTGCTGAGAAACAACCAGGCGAGCGACGAAGACTCGCGCCGCTTTGGCTTCCGCGAAGGACAGTTCACCGATCATGGATTCGAACTCAATGGCAAAGTCATCAAGCTGCGCGGACTCGATCGCCATCAAACCTTCCCATGGGTTGGTCAGGCAATGCCTGGTCGCGCGCAGCGCCGGGACGCCGATGTCCTGCGCAACAAGCTGAAGTGCAACATCGTTCGCACTTCGCATTATCCCCAGTCACGCCACTTTCTCGATGCCTGCGACGAGATCGGCCTGCTGGTTCTGGAAGAGATCCCAGGCTGGCAGCACATTGGAGACAAAGACTGGCAGGATATCTCTGTCGACAACGTAAGCCGCATGATTCGCCGCGACTGGAATCACCCCTCCATTATTTTGTGGGGAGTGCGCATCAACGAATCCCGCGACAATCACGATTTCTATACCCGCACCAACGCCCTGGCGCATCAACTCGATCCTACGCGGCAGACGGGAGGCATCCGCTATTTCCAGGAATCCGAATTCCTCGAAGATGTTTTCACTATGAACGACTTCGGCTTCCCGCTCAAGCCGCCGAATCATCCGCGTTATCTGAACACGGAATTTGTCGGTCACACCTATCCCACGAAGACCATCGATCAGGTTGAGCGCCTCACTGAACACACGATACGGCACGCGCGCATACACGACCAGCTTGCGTCGAACCCGCAATATGCCGGCGGAATCGGCTGGTGCGCCTTCGATTACAACACCCATGGAAATTTCGGTTCCGGCGATCGCATCTGCTACCACGGCGTTACCGACATCTTCCGCGAACCCAAGCCGGCCGCAGGGTTCTACAAATCGCAGTGCGATCCTTCCGAGGAGATCGTTCTGGAGCCTGCATTCCATTGGGCACGCGGCGATGCCTCGGTCGGATTTTCCAAAGCCGTGGTGTGTTCGAATTGCGATCACTTGAAGTTCTACATCGACAACCAATTGGTTGCCGATGTCGATCCCGATCGAAAACAATTCGCGCACCTTCGTTATGCCCCGTTCGTCCTCGAGATGGGAGAGTTGTTTCATAAATGGGGCGACCTGAAGATCGAGGGTTACATCCAGGGAAAACTGGTGATCACGAAGCAAATGTCGGGAAGCGGTGTCGACACGAAATTCCAGCTTCTTCCCGATGACACTCGATTGCTCGCGGATGGAGCCGATTCAACTCGCGTGGTCCTGCGTGTCACCGATGAATTCGGCTGCGTACGCCCGTTTGCGAATGAATCCATCAAATTTGATCTTCAAGGCCCGGCGCAACTCATCGGTGACAACCCCTTTTCTCTAGTGGGCGGAACCGGCGCGGTCTGGGTTCGCGCTCAGGAACATCCCGGCAGGGCGGTCTTGAAAGCGGTTCATCCATATCTCGGCGCACAGCAGGTCGAGGTAGAGATCGCCGCCGAACCTGAAGAAGTAGCATGAAGCCGTCGTGACGGTGCATTTCGCCAGCATCGCAAGAACCGATTCTCGCCTCTAAAGCAGGATGGGAATCGCGAGCTGGCGCAGCTTCGGTGCAATCATTATAACGAGCGAAATCGGGAAGTGGTTGCTGCGGCTCGGCGGCCCTGGCTTGATTATTCTGGGCCTCATCGATAGTTCCGTGATTCCCACTCCCGGAGGCATGGACGTCTTTGTTATCCTGCTGACGGCACATCATCGCGAGTGGTGGCCATATTACGGCGCGATGGCAACTATCGGCTCTGTGCTCGGCGGCTATCTCACCTATCGTCTCGCGCAAAGGGGAGGAAAAGCCGGCCTAGAGAAGGAGATCGGCAGAAAGCGATCCCAAAAAGTCTACAAAAAGTTCGAAAAGGAAGGCTTTTCGAGCGTGCTGATCGGATCAATTCTTCCGCCGCCCTTTCCTCTCGTCCCGGTGCTGATGGCAGCCGGCGTGATGCAATACTCGCGAAACAAGTTTCTTGCCGCTCTTACGATTGGTCGATCTATACGTTTCTTTTCGCTTGTTTTCCTCGGCAAGCTTTACGGAACCGCGATTACGGGCTGGCTCGGCCGTTATTACAAACCTTTTCTTTACGTTCTTCTCTGCCTTGGACTCGCTGGTGGGATCGGAGCGGTGCTGTACTTCAAGTGGTATCGGCCTAGGCATCAGCCAACCCGTGAGATTCAGAATCGAAAGGCGGCCTGATGCTCGGCCGCCTTTCCTTCCAACGAATCCTGCTAGCGGGTCGCCGGTTGTGGGCTGGTTTGCGGCGATGATGTGCTCGGGCTCGAGAAGTTCACCTTAGGCACGGCACGTGATCCTTCGGAAGCCTGGAAATAGGCGTCATTCGGCTTGAATCCAGCCCAACCCGCGAACACGCTGTTCGGGAACTGCTGGACGTACGTGTTGTAATCCTGCAGCGTGTCGTTGTAGCGTTTGCGCTCGACAGAGATTCGGTTCTCTGTACCGGCAAGTTCATCCTGCAGTCGCAGGAAGTTCTCATTCGATTTCAGCTGCGGATAGTTCTCTACGATGAGCAGCAGTCGTCCCAAGGCTCCGTCCAGTTGCCCGTTGGCAGCGATCTTCTGTTGCGGTGTTCCAGCCGAAAGAAGTGCCGAGCGCGCTTTCGCGATGTCTCCGAATACAGTCTGCTCCTGTTTGGCGTATCCCTTCACCGTCTCGACGAGATTTGGGATCAGGTCGGCACGCCGCTGGAGCACAACGTCCACCTGGGACCATGCCGATTTCACCGCCTCATTCTTTTGGACGAGCGTGTTCTTGGTGCTCACATACATCCCGAAGAATGCCAGTACAATCAGTCCCAGAATGACCACGACAGCGATCAGCGCGATCAATGCTTTACCCATAAAGCCTCCTTCGAGTCTTATTTATTGCGTCCTGATGCGTTCCGATCAAGCGTTCGATCGACGAGTGTAGTGACCTGTTCGACGTCGGCGAGATACCGCGCGACCAGCTCTCGGATGTCGACTTTCTTACGATCAATCTTCTTTTCGCGTACGTCCAATACTTGTAGCACAGCCGAGGCCTCGAAGGCCTTCGCAGCCTCTCGCCTGGTCGGTGAGGACGCGTCCCCGAGTGCGATTCGCGCGTGCCGAAACAGCGTACTGAACGAGGGAGCCGAGCGTAACAGAATGTCCCATAGCCGCGACTCGTTATCAGCAGCCAGCAGCAAATGCTGGCGCAACAGAATCAGTTTTTCGCGCAGCTCGTATTCCACCTGCACGCGATGCAGGTCCATTGGAATATGTAGACCGCTGAGCACATCCTCTCCGTAGACAACACGATGATGCTGCTGCATATCGAGCAGTTCGATCGTGAAGACGTCGGTCGACCGCTCGATTTCCTGGAGCGTCATGCAGAGGGGCGGCGGCTGCTTTTGCTTGTCCCACCACTTCGCCACCGGTGCCAGAGCCTTGAGCGCCTCGAAAGAGCTAGCGCGCAAAATGCAAAGCAAGTTCAAGTTCGAGAGGCCGGGATGAAAATCGCCGGCGACCGCCGATCCAAAAAGTATGACGCTCTCGAGGTTCGTCCCGCAGGCCTCGCGGGCGCGTCTTACGAATTCGTCAACGATCTCCGTAGGAATCATGGCATCCTCGCACTACCAACTGCTGCTAGCTCCCCCACCCCCGGAACTGCCTCCACCAAAGCCGCCAAAGCCGCCTCCGCCGCCGAACCCGCCGCCTCCTCCGCCATCACCCCAGCCTCCGCCGCCGAATCCGCCGCGTCCGCCAAAGATGTTCGAGAACAGAAGCCAAAACAGGATGCTGCGGAGGGGAGTGACGAGGATGATGATGAAGATAATGACCAGTACTACAATTCCGCCAAGCGAAATTCCTCGTTCGGGTCGCTCCATGCGGCGCACCGGTGCGCGGGGCTGGGCGTGCGTAAGTTGAACGCCCGCGTCCGAAGCGATGACATCCGCCACTCGGGTAGTGACCAGCAACAACGCCTGGTTGTAATCTCCGCTGCGCATCAGCGGGATGGCTTCGCGCTGAAAACCTCCCGTTTTGCCGTCGGGAAGGATGGGCTCTAATCCGTAGCCCACCTCAATCCGGGCCTTGTGATCCTGGATTGCGTAGAGAATTAGAACGCCGTGGTCAGTTTTCTTCGCGCCGATACCCCACTTCTTGAACAGGTCAACGGCATAGCTCTCGATGTCCTGGCCGTCCAGACTATTGACCGTTACGAGGGCGATTTGCGAGTTCGCTTTTTCATCCACCTGCCGGCAGAGATCCTCGATCTGGGCTTTGGTCGCGGGGTCGAGAACAGCGGCAAAGTCGTTGACGTATCCGGCAGGCTGAAGCTGAGAGACGGGTTCTGCCTTGGCCGAAATGCCCGTGATCAACAGTAGGGCGGCCAGGCAGGCTCTTGCGCGAGCACTCACAGTCAAATTGTACAGGACCGTCCGATCCACTACCCCCACCCCCAACCTTTGTCGTTCCGACGCGGCGCGAAGCGCCAAGGAGGAATCTGCTGTCCTCTCTGCGATAGCCCCCGGCAACCCCAATCCTCCTTTGGCATCAATGGTTTCGCCAAGTCTTCGAGTCTCGGTCAGGCAGTCGGGACCTTTCACTTTGGTAATTTGCAGTGCAGTGGGTACAAAGATAATGATGAGCAACGATGACGGATTCTAATAAAACCCGCCGTTGGGATCGCCTGCCCGTCGACCTGCCCGTTCGCGTCGTCACGTCGAAAGGCTTTTCGACCACTGTCGTCGAAGGCCGTGGCACCGAGATGAGCGAAGGTGGCATGACGCTGTATGCAGGCATCCTGCTCAATCCCGGCGACCTTCTGGAAATTGAATTCGATACTCCCACACACTCGCGAATGCCCGCCATTGTGCGCTCGAAGAATGGGTTCTGCTTTGGTCTGGAATTCATCACTCCCTTACCCTCCTGATTGCCCGGCTTACCTTCCAATAGCATTGGGTCGCGATTTGGTCTAGCATCTTAGGCGCGCTCGGGTGTCGCCTATGTACTTCGAACAGTTCTATCTAGGATGTCTCGCCCATGCTTCCTACCTGTTGGCGTCTGATGGCGACGCGGTGGTCGTGGATCCACAACGCGATGTGGACTTGTACCTGAAAGCGGCCACCGAACACGGCTTCGTGATCCGCCATATCTTCGAAACTCATCTCCACGCCGATTTCGTCTCGGGGCACAAGGAGCTTTCAGCACGCACAGGAGCGAAGATTTACATAGGTGCGCAAGCGGGAGCCAAATTTGAACACGTACCCGTCGGAGATGGCTTCGAATTGAAATTCGGCAAGGCTTCGATTCGCGTCCTTGAAACACCTGGACACACATCGGAGAGCATCTCCCTAGTGGTTACTGATAAAGAGAAGTCGATTTCGCCGTGGGCTGTTCTTACAGGAGACACTCTGTTCATTGGCGATGTTGGACGGCCTGATCTCTCGCCAAGGCATACGCCCGCGCAGCTTGCGGGCCTGCTCTACGACAGCCTGTATACCAAGCTGCTCACCTTGCCCGACAACGTGGTGGTCTATCCGGCGCATGGGGCGGGCTCTCTCTGTGGCAAGAACATGCGGGCGGAGAAGTCCTCGACGATCGGTACAGAACGGCTAACCAACTATGCGCTGCAGATCAAGAGCAGGGAGGAGTTCATCGCGCAGCTGACGAGTAATCTGCCAGCGCGGCCTGAATACTTCCTCAAAGATGCTGAAATCAACCGCACCGGTGCAGCGGCACTGTCAGAACTTCCCGCGCTGCGCGCGATCACATCACCTGAATTGGAGCGCATGTTGCGGGATGGTGAACTCGCGCTCGATGTGCGTTCCGGAGACGAGTTCGCCGCGGGGCACGTGCCCGGCTCCATCAATGTTGCTTTGTCAGGCCAGTTCGCCTCGTGGGCAGGCACCGTGCTGGGATTGACCGCGCATCCTGTGCTGATTGCGGATACCGATGAGCAATTGGAAGAGGCCCGCTTGCGGCTGGCTCGTGTGGGCATGGAAGCGCTCGACGGCTATCTAACCGGCGGCGTTGACGCGTGGAAACAGGCAGGACTCCCTGTGGCGCAGACCCATCAGATCACAGCGGAAGAGCTGCATTCGCGATTGGAGGCGCGTGGCGTGCAGGTGCTCGATGTGCGCCGCCAACCGGAATGGGATGCGGGGCACATCGAAGGCGCGACTTGGTGGCCGCTCGACAACTTTAAGGTGTCGCCGCCAGAGATCGATCGGGATGCTCCGCTGGCCGTGCACTGCAAGAGCGGATATCGCAGCATAATCGCCAGCAGCCTACTGGAGCGCGCCGGCTTTCGTCACCTACTTAACGTCGCGGGTGGATTTGATGCCTGGCAGCAAGCCAGGCTGCCCGTTGTGACTGCAATCACAGCCTAGGCCTGTCTTTTTGATCTGTTAAAAAGTGTTCCTGAAGGAACATTTGTCGTACAGAGTTGTACGTACATTATATTGGAGGCTGTAACTACCTGTGTTTGTAGTGCGTTAGGGGTCGGATGTTTGGCCTGCGCACTCCCGTCCCTGGCTGCGGATGAGTTCGATCAGGGTCTCGATATCTGCTTCCGTCGTTGCCGGGTTCATGCAGGTTAGTTTCAAACAGTGCCGGCCCTGCACGCGGGTACGACCGATTACGGCCACTCCGCGATCAAAAAGCTTCAGTGGAATTTGCCTGTTGATTCGATCAGCGTCCGATTCACGTCCGGATGAAATGTAGCGAAACACGACTGTGCTGAGTTGCGGCTCGCAAACGAGTTCGAGGTCGCGGCAGGCACGTACAACGATGGCAGCGTGGTTGGCCAACGCCATCGTGCGGTCGATCATGGCGGCGAGTTTCTCTCGGCCCAGTGCCTGAAACGAGATCCACAACTTCAACGCATCGAAGCGGCGGCTGGTGAGCAGGGAGGTGGTGACCAGATTCGGGATTCCCTCTTCCTCATGGATTTCAGGGTTGAGATAGTCGGCGTAGAGCCGGATCGTGTCAAAGTGGCGTGCGTCGCGGACCAGAAATGCGCTGCAAGGAATTGGCTGCCAGAAGAGTTTGTGGAAGTCGATGGCGATGGAGTCGGCATTTTCAATTGCTGCGAGCCGATTGCGATGCTGGGCCGAGAAGAGCAAGGCGCCGCCGTAAGCAGCGTCGACATGCAGCCAGGCATTCGCTTCACTGGCAACGGCGGCGACCTCAGGCAAGGGATCGATCGACCCAAAGTCGGTGGTTCCCGCCGTCGCAACAATGGCCATGGGGAGCAATCCCTGGGTCTTGAGCGCCTCCAGACTGCTCCGCAGAGAACTGGACTTCATACGGAACTCATCGTCGACATCGATCCGGATGACGGCATCGGTTCCAAGTCCCAGCTGGGAGGCTGATTTCTCCACTGTGAAATGTGCCGCTTCAGAGCAGAGAATGCGCATTCGGCGAGTTTCGGGTGGAAGGCCGCTCTTCTGCGCCGACCAGTTCCAGTGCTTCAGAAGAAGGGAATCACGCGCGAGCAGCAAGCCCATATAGTTCGACTGCGAACCGCCTGTGGTGAAAGTGCCGGCTGCAGTAGCGGGCAATCCGGTTTCGCTGCACAACCAGCGAATCATCTTCTGCTCAACCACCGTGGCGATGGGAGCTTGATCGAAGGAATCCATCGACTGATTGAGGGCGCTGATCACTACTTCCGCTGCGAGAGCTGCCAGCAACGGAGGGCAATGCAGATGGGCTGCGGTGCGCGGATTGCTGACAGCTATGGAATTGGAGACGACGGTACGCAGGGTGTTCGCGATCTCTTCCGTTGAACGCTGGCGCTGCGGAAGAAAATCGTTACCTACGACGTCTGCCAGCGCGGCCGGGTTCCTGCCGGAATAAGGCTGATTGGGAAATGATTCGCAGACAATCTCTGCGGTTCGGGCGATCAGCGTCCGGTATACGTCTTTGCTCGCAGTTGATGTCAGGAACTCGGATTCGAACAAGCAAGCCTCAATCGGAGGGGACCGGGAGCTATCAAGCTTTACGCAATCCGAGAATCAGGGCAACCACGCCGCCGCCGATGAGAATGATTCCTACCGCAGGGGGCAGCTTTTCACTATCTTCCGTCTGGATGCTGAACTTGGCGTCACCCACCTTGATGCCATGCTTTTCCTGATGGGGCACAGGCACAACGAAAGACAGCACGCCCAGAACTATGAGCAGAACACCCACAATAGGTAGAGCCTTCATCGGAACTCCTTTTCTAGAGAGCGAGTGGCCGCCACTGATCATACAAAAACACGGCGCATGCAGCGGTCGTTTTACCACATAAATTCAGCAAAAATTGTTATGGTGGGAGGCTGGGGTAGCGGCACAGGAGCGGATACCGATGAAGACCGGCAAACTCGCCAAGACTTTCCGCGTCGATAGCGGGAAGCATTTTCGCCTGAAGGGTTTTGATCCCGCCGACACAGGCCACTGGAAATCCAAGGACCATGCGACCGAGGCGCTGGTCGAGGGCATTGCCCGGACGGCGGAACTGCAGGACAAGCTTTATGCGCAGAACAACTGGGCGCTCCTTCTCATTTTTCAGGCAATGGATGCGGCAGGGAAAGATGGCGCCATCAAGCACGTGATGTCGGGCGTAAATCCGCAGGGCTGCCAGGTATATTCGTTCAAAGCGCCATCGGAACTGGAGTTGCAACACGATTTTTTGTGGAGGACGACCCGAGACTTACCCGAACGCGGGCACATCGGGATATTCAACCGGTCCTACTACGAAGAGGTACTGGTAGTGCGGGTGCATCCGGAGATTCTCAAGAGCCAGAAGACACCGCCTTCCCTGGTCGGCAAGAAGATCTGGGACGAGCGGTTCGAGGACATTCGTTGTTTCGAGCGGCACATGGCAAGAAGTGGGACCGTGATCCGCAAATTCTTTCTGCATGTCTCGAAGAAGGAACAGAAGAAGCGATTTCTCGAGCGGCTGGAGCAGCCGGAGAAGAACTGGAAGTTTTCAGCCAGCGACGTGCGCGAGCGCGCGTGTTGGGATGACTATCAGGAAGCCTACGAAGACATGATCCGCAACACCGCGACCGAGCATGCGCCTTGGTATGTGGTGCCGGCGGATAATAAGTGGTTCACGCGGCTGGTGATCTCGACGGTCATCGTGGATACGTTGGAATCGTTGGATTTGCAATATCCGAAGGTGGATGCGGCGAAGCGCAAAGAGCTTGAGGCGGCGAAGAAGGGGCTTTTGAAGGAATAGTACCCCCGGGGCTAAAGCCCCCTGACTTGCGTAGGGCTAACGCGGCCCTAAAGAGCCGCTCTCCCACTAGCACTTGACTCGCGAGGTCGAGCTTCGCTCGACGGACAGCCGAGGGGCCTGTCCCCACATTGAACATTTGTGTCTTTGTGATATGACCGGCGGCCACAGGCTTTGCAGCTAGGCGCCGTCGGATTACCATAGAGGACATTGTTCACAACTTTCCCGGAGATTACCTAACCATGGGCTCACACAGCTTTCGGTGCAGTGCGTCGTCGCCTGCACGTTTGATCCTTGCTTTTTTCCTCGCAGCATTTTGCCTTGTCGCTGCACATGCGCAGACCAAGCCGGAGCGGCAGTCCAAGGCCGCCAAATCAGCGCAATCGGCGCAGACTGCTCCGTCGGCGCAGAATGCGGCTGCTTCCTCGAGTGCGAGCGACAGCGATAAGGAAGAGTCCAAGCCCGAAGAGAAAGCCTTCAAAGGGATGAAATATCGCTTGGTTGGGCCATTCCGCGGTGGGCGGTCGCTGACGGCCGCGGGGATTCCGGGCGATCCAACGACGTATTACTTTGGCGCGACCGGCGGAGGAGTCTGGAAGTCGACGGATGCTGCGATGACCTGGTCGTCTGTATTCGACAAAGAGGGAACATCGGCGATTGGCAGCATCGCGGTTGCGAATTCGAATCACAACGTCGTCTATGTGGGGACCGGGGAGGCCTGCATTCGCGGCAACATCTCGCACGGTGACGGAGTCTACAAGACTTTAGATGGCGGAAAGACCTGGAAGAACGTAGGATTGCGCGACTCCCGGGCGATCGGCAAGGTCATCATCAATCCCACGAATCCCGACATTGCCTTCGTGGCGGCGCTAGGACACCCCTTTGGTCCGAACCCGGAGCGCGGTATTTTTCGCACAATGGATGGAGGAAAAACCTGGGACAGAGTTCTCTACAAGGATGAGAATACCGGTGGAATCGACATCGCTTTTGATCCCCATAATCCCAACATTCTCTTTGCTGCGTTGTGGCAGGCGCGGCGCACCTCGTGGAGCATGGCCAGCGGCGGGCCCGGCAGCGGCATCTACCGGTCCAACGACGGCGGCACGACCTGGAAACATCTGGAAGAGCACGGGCTTCCCAAAGGACCTTACGGAAAGATCGGAGTGGCTGTGGCAGCGAATTCCGATCGCGTGTATGCGCTGATCGAGGCCCATAATCCCGATGGCGGGCTCTATCGGTCCGACGATGGGGGCGAGTCGTGGCAGTTGGTAAACCCCAGCCATAGCTTGTGGCAGCGGCCCTGGTACTACATGCACGTGATTGCCGATCCGCGCGACGAAAACGTTCTGTACATCATGGATGTCGACGCCTACAAGTCGACTGACGGCGGACATCTCTTCAACAAAGTGCACGTTCCGCACGGCGACAATCATGGATTGTGGATTGATCCGGCGAACACAAAACGCATGATTGCTTCGAACGACGGTGGAGTCACCGTCACACTCGATGGCGGAAAGAACTGGACACCGCAGGACAATCAGCCGACCGCGCAGTTCTATCACGTCACGACCGACACGGCGACTCCCTATCGGATTTATGGGCCTCAGCAGGATTCCGGAACTGTGGCCATTACCAGCCGGAGCGACGAGGGATCCATCAGCCGCACCGATTGGTATGACGTGGGTGGCGGCGAGGCGGGGTATATCGCGCCCTACCCGCTTGATCCGAATGTCGTGTACGCCGCCGATTACCAGGGAAACATCACGCGCTACGACCGGCACATCGGGCAAGTCAAGTCGATCACCGAGCAGCCCGAACTCTCGGACGCTCACGGTGCCGCCAATCTTGAACACCGCTTCCAGTGGACCGCCCCGGTCATGATTTCTCTTCACGATCCCGAAACGCTTTACCACGGGGGCGAAATGCTCTTTAAGACGACTGACGGAGGGGTGCACTGGCAGGCGATCAGCCCCGACCTGACACGGAATGACAAGGGCAAGCAGAAGGTATCGGGCGGCGATATCACGCTCGATGACTCCGGGACTGAGTACTACGACACCATCTTCGCACTGGCGGAGTCGCCCTTGAAGAAGGGCCTGCTGTGGGTGGGAACCGACGATGGCCTGATCCAGCTTACGCAGGACGAAGGCAAGACTTGGACGAATGTCACCCCCAAGGACATGCCGGAGTGGAGCCGCATCAGCCAGATTGATGCGTCGGCGCTTGGTGCGGGGACTGCGTATGTGGCCGTTGATCGGCATCAGTTCGATGATCTGAAGCCATACATCTACAAGACCGGCGATTACGGCAAAACCTGGACTAAGCTGGGGAATGGGATTCCGGAGACAACGTTCGTCAGGGTAGTGCGGGAAGATCCCAAGAAGAAGGGCCTGCTTTACGCCGGAACTGAGACCGGGATTTTCGTGTCGTTCAACGACGGGGCGAACTGGCGGCCGTTCAAGCTGAATCTGCCAACGACCCCGATTCACGACTTGGTGATCAAAGACAACGATCTGGTGGTTGCGACGCATGGGCGGGCGTTCTGGATTTTGGATGATCTGAGCCCGCTACGGCAGTACAGCGACGAAGTCACAGGGAAAGATGCGTTCTTGTACAAGCCGGCCACCGCTTACCGCATGCAGGCTGGGGCGGCAGGAGAGCGGCATCCGTCGAAGAAGACGGGACAGAATCCTCCCGCAGGAGCGGTGATCTACTACTTCCTCAAGGATGCTCCCAAGAAAGATGTGGAGGCCAAGATCGAGATTCTGGATGCATCCGGCAAAGTTGTCCGCAAGTACTCCAGCACGGAGTACGAACCGCTCGAGGAGCCTCTCGATCCCGACGACAAGAAGCCGGAGAAACAGCTGAAGCCGGACGCGGGGCTGAATCGCTTCGTATGGGATCTGCGGTACGAAGAAGCGCATCGGGTGCCCGGCTATTACCTCTGGGAATACGGAACCGGCGCGCGAGGTCCAGTGGCTGTACCTGGACATTACCAGGTGCGGCTCACGGTGGGCGGACAGAGCCAGACCGAAGACCTTGATTTGAAGCTTGATCCGCGGGTGAAGGTCAGCCAGACGGATCTGGAAGCGCAGTTTAATCTTATGATGGAGACACGCGATGAACTGAGCCGCGTGTACGACGCGGTCAACCAGATTCAGGATGTGCGCGGACAGCTGTCGGGGCTGAAGCGGCGCCTGCCCGAAAATGCCGGCGCGAAAACTATCGTCGCGGCGGCTGACGATCTGGAAAAGAAGCTGGTCGCGGTTCGGGATGGGATTCTGAACCTGGATATCAGCGCCAACGAGGACTCGCTAGCCTATCCGCCCCAACTGGACGCCAAGCTGGCGTTCCTGGCTATGGATGCGGGATCTGCCGACTCAGCGCCGACCGAGGCCGAACAGCGACAACTGGAGAGGCTGAAGCGGCAAAGCGGGGAATTGCTGGCAAAGTGGGAGGACCTGCAGCGCAGAGATCTGGCGGCGTTTCAAAAGATGGCGGCGGAGGGCAGTTTGTCGACCGTCATGGTGCCGCCGGCAGGGAGAGCCGCCGAGGAGCCTGTTGCCGCGCACTGACACTGGGTCTTAGGTCTTGGGGGTTAGGTGTTAGGCCTAACTCCCGAACCCGGACCTCGGACCCAAACCTCAGACCCAAGACCTCAGACCCAAGACCTCAGACCTAAGACCCAAGGCTTAAGGCTGGCCCTCTGAAGAGCCGCTGCTTCCACGACAGCATTACCATTCCGGATTACTTCTATTACTTCCGTGCCACGCTCTAGCACCGTCGTGCCCTGTTCCTTCTTCATGTGCGTTGGTATTGTGCCGATAGAGTTGTTGAGGTTCCTCCCCTTGAGGTGAACGAATCAGCCGGAGTGGGGAGGCATGTTATGCGAATGATGCATCTGTGCTATGCGGCAATAGGCTTTGCGGTGGCCCGTTGGATCTTCCGGCGGCAAGCATTGCCAGTCGTAGACCCGGTTACCCGTTTTCGGTCACAGGGCCTTTTGTAGACGGTTTTCGAAGAGCTCGGGCGCGCGTACCCGTTGCGCCTCCATTTCGTCCTACGCGCGCCCCACGCTTCCACCATTGGTACTGTTACCAACGTTTGCCGGTATCATCCCTGTTTCATCCCGCGCTCCATACAATTGCTGTAGAAACTCTCTTCGGGGATCGCGATCCTCAGGGACTGGTCCGTTCACGTCATGTTTCGGCCTTCCGGAATTCGGATGCTTCTTCTGATGGTGCTGCTGGCGCCTCTCGGGGCGAGCCGGGCGACGGCGCAGGACGATCCTGAACCGATGCCCTTGGGAGATGTTGCCCGCGGCCTTCGCAAGAAAGCTCCTCCGGCGAAGCCCGTTATTGATGACGACAATCTGCCCCAAGTCATGCAGCAGGTCGACAGTCACGATGACGCCGCCTCAAGGTTCCGGTTCCTGATGTCGCGCGATAGCCAGGGTTTTCAAGTGTCTGCGCCCGACGTGTCCTGTAGCCTCGCATTCACCGCGAACGTGAAGGCTCTGCTCTCCAGCCAGTATGACCAAATGGATCTGCCACCCACAGAAATGGCGAAGATCGAAGGAAAGGCTGTGGTGGAAGGGGATGCGTTAACCGTGCCTGTGTTCAACGGCACACAATGGCATTTGAGCGAGCTCGCAATCGCATTTACGGTGGTCAAAAAGCCGAGAACGGGCGTGGTGCCTTGGAACCATGAAGGCGTGAGTTCCGCTTCCGCGGATGTTACGCCGCCATTAGCGCCTGAGATAGCAGCCGACGCGTTCCAGCAAGTTCGTCCCGAGAAGAGGCCAGATGTCGCCGTAATCTACCGGATGCGGGCCGCCGCGCTGCCATGGTCCAACGCGGTCTTTAGCGCACCACTAAAATTGGAACTCGATCCCGGTGAAGAATGGCACTGGGCCATTGTCCAGGCCAAGGGCTATCCGCCGGAGACATACGTCAGCAAAGAGACACCGGCCGCGAAACCGGCGACAAATCAGGCGCTATCGCCATCTGCGGTTTCGCTTTCGACGACGTCGCCAGAAAACGTGCTTCCCGCCACGCCCCAAAACGCCAAGTAATCCCTGGTTCCGACCCAGCCCCAGCCTATTTTGTGTCTGCCTTCAAGACAACAGTGTTCCGCTCATCGCCGCCAATCTGGCGGTAGAACTTTTTCAGTTCGTCGGACTTAGCAACCGGCACGCTCAGCTCTTTCACCTCGAATGTACGGCTGTAGTGAATGACATTACCCTTCACTTCGGTCTTCGAGTGATAGCTGGCAAAGCCGTAATCGGCATCAAGGGGTGGAGGCACATCGTCGACTACTAAGCCCGCCGGAATTGTGATGTCGAAGGTGTCGGTGTCGCGAGAGGGGCCATCAAATTCAACGGGGAATTTGCGTGGTTCCTTCGTCTCCAACACGCCGCTGGTTTTAACTCCGAGAACGCGCGGACGGACCAGTATCAGGCCGCCGGCATTTTTCGCATAACCCTGGGCTTCGAAGGTGTAGTTGAAACCAAAAGGCTGGTCGGTCTTATTGAGATTGGTAATTGAGGCCCTGGTAATCCGAAAAAGAGACAAGGAACCAGCCAACAGATCCTCAATCGGTTTGACCCGGTCTGTATCTTTGGTTACGGTCCGCAGGCGTTCGCGCTCAACCCAGGCTCGATCCCCCATGCGGGTCTCAGTAACGTCTCCTTTAAGTGTGCCGCTAGGATCAAGCGTCAGCGTCGCGGTCCGCACGATGCTGTTCATGGCGGGCGCCTGTTTCGGCAGTTCGACCAGCTCTCCACCCTCGGATGTAACAAGCAAACCGTAATTCTCCTGCAGGTAACCACCGATTTCTCCGAAGGGCGTCAGTTCGTTCGTGGGATCGAAATAAAGAAGCGTGCCAAGTCGAGGGTGCTGAACGGTAGCGACAAGCGAGGGGTCGGAAAGGCCTGCCGGCAATTTCATCGCGAGAATCGCGTGATTGAAACCAATCCTGGCAGGGGTCTCGGGAAAAATGGCGCCGCGTTCCACGTTGATGAGCACGTAGAATGATTCGACTCCAATCTGGCTCAGCATTGAACTCATCAGGGTTGCTTTGTCCTTGCAGTCTCCGTAATGATGAGTGAAAACCTCGGACGCACTATGCGGCTGCCAGCCGCCGACGCCCAGTTCAATCGCCACATAACGAATATCGTGCTGCACGAAATATCCGACAGCTTTCATCTTCTCCAGTTGAGTCTTGCCAGATGCCGTCAGACTGGCGACCTGCTGGTTGATTTGCGGCGATGCATCGCGGCGGCCGTTCGTCAGGTTCAGATACCACTTACCCATCTCCGGCCAACTCTTGAATCCGTTGATGGAGGCTCCGCCGGGCGGAAAAAATGAAATAGCCATCTGGCCAGCAACGCCCTCAATCGGGGGCATCTCGGCTTCTTTCCGAATTGCCGTAATGTCACTGACGACCCATTGCCACGAATTAGCGCCACTCTGGGTGGGCTTCACTTCGGAATAGTTGATCCACGATGCTTTGTACTCCCATCCGGATGGGAGCTGCAGTGAGAAATGAAGTTCACGGCCGGGAAGTTCACGCTGGAAGGCCCAGACCGTCTGCAACACCATGGGCTGCTCTTCTTCCTCGTACTCGTAGCCGACAATATTTCCGGGATCGGCCGCGGGTATCCGCAGCAATTTGTCCTTTACGTCGGAGATCAGTTCGCTGCCTGCAACTTTGGGAAGAGAGACTTCAATGGCTTCCTTGTCCTTCACTTCATAGTCTTTGCCCTGTGCCGGGATGCACCAACCGCGCAGGCCATTGATCTTGCGGTGTGCGTTAAACGAAACCGCGGCAATTCCGTAATCGCGGCCACTTGGGCGAAGGATTTTGTACGCAAGGCGGACGTGCGTTTTCATCTTCTCCGCGGATTGCACGTTAACGTTTCGCTCCTCGTACAGCAGCACCGCATCGGTCTTTTCGTCGTGCGCCGGCAGCGGGACGGACGCCACGGCATGCATCCACTGAGGCGCGTCGCCAGCCAAGGCTGGTCGAACCACGGCGAGCACGCAGACGGCAGCGAACAGGAGCGATTGCAAGGTTCTCAGATCAATTACCGCCGCTGGATGCGCCAGGCGACAATGCGACTTGTTCTTCATCGACAGTCCTCACGACTTGAAAAATTTTCCGCAGCGTGTCGTAGTTTTCCTTCGGAAGCAGCACAACATCGACGTTCAGCACCCGGTTCAGATGCAACGCTCCCTTTTCGTTCTTGGCATCGAGATTGTAGGTGATCGCTTTAGCATCGAGCTTCTGCGGTTCGGGCACGCTGGAAATTTGCCACCCCAAAGGCAGATCGATGGTGATATCGTCCGACCGTTGAAATGGGAATTCAAAATAAATTGGGTGTACACGATTCGCGTGATCGAAAAGGTGTTTTTCCGGTGCGCTGAATAGCCCAACCGGCAGAAGAGCGCGGCGCCCCGCTGCCGAAATCCAACCGGGTACCTTCAGAGTGTATTCAGCGACTAATGGCGATGCTGAGTTCTTCCAATCCGGCTGTTTGGTGAGTTCGACCTCGCTGCCTATCGGAATGGCTTCTTTGACTTCGTCTTCCAGGAATTTCTTGTGTTCAGCCTCGTCTGAAAAGCGCTGGTCTACGCGGCGCTGGCAAGCCTCCAGTCCCGTGTAAGTGACCACCAGTTTGCCTTCAAGCTCGCCCGTATCACTGAGCTTTAGTTCGGCCTTGCGCTGGATCGCCGACTCGCTAGATTCCGGCAGGGAAGTGAGGGCCCAGGTTCCGCCGTCTTTGTCGAGTTTCAATCCCTGGACGGAGGTTTCCACCCAAGGCAACATGCCGAAGGGTATGAATTCAGCGCCCGGATCGAAGAAGACATCCTTCCCGTTGACCTTCACGACTACGACATTGGCATCCAGGCGCCCACCGTCCATGCTCTTGGTGTAGAAAAAGTAGTTGCGACGGTCAGCTACCCACATGCCTGAGGCCTCAAATCCGGCTGCCCGCGCCAGAGCGAGGAAAAGCCACGTTAGCTCGCCGCCGTTGCCATATTGTTTCTTCCAGATGGCCTCGACGTTGGTGGGCTCCTTTTCCTTATCTCTTTTCTGTTCCTGCTCGGTCTTTTCCTGCTCGTAACTCGTGTTGCGAATTTGTTGTACCCGGGCGTAGATCTTCTGCAGCTTTACTTCTGGGGAATCGCTGGGTGAGACGATGCTGGCTACCGCCTGCTCCATGGATTTGCGTTTACCGATGAAGCTTTCCAATTGGTCATTGTGCTTCTTTCCGAATTTCTTCCAGTATTTGTCAGGATCGCTTTCGAATGTGTCTTCGCTATAGATAAAGTCGACGCGGGATTTCAGTTCATTTTCGGGAGGCATATAGTCCTCCGTCTGAAACGCAGGGATGTCGGCCGCTTCCAGCGAGACAATCTTATTCGGAGCCTGGGCCGGAGGAGTAGTTCCGGGCGGCAACATGTTCCAGGCCCACCGAAGGCTAATGGACAAGTAGATGCTTGTGTATGGATTCAGAGTGAACTTCGCTTTTTTGGTGAAAAGCTCATTGCTGAGAATCCAATGCGAGTTGATGATCTGGTATTCCGCGAGATCTTCGGTGTAGTAATACTCGAGAACACTTCCCACTTGAACGTCAGGCATAGTGAAGGTCTTCGCCATGTACTTGAGCCCCCGAGCCTTCACGATCGACTTGTCGAACGCCTTGCCGTTGAAGTCGACGATTGTACCGTCCGTCTTGATGGTTCGCGCGTGGATATTGACGATTTTGCTTTGCTCCTTGAGAAAGGGGATCTCGATATCCGCGTACTTTCGCCCTTCCTCCGTCAAAATCTTGATTCGGAAGTAGACATCTTCATGGGCGGTGAGGCCCCGGTCGTCGCGATCGACCTCCCGGAACAGAATGATGGCGGGCGCTCCCGGAGCTTTCGGTTCGCTGGTCATCTTCAGTTCTTCCGTTGAGACTGGTTGGAAACTGATGGACCATACTCTCGACAAGGGACTAATCAGAAACAAAAGAGTGGCAAAGGAGAGAAGCTTTGAGCCCCAACGCGTGGACATGACAATTTTCACCTGTGGCGTTCCGATTCGCTGCAGAATCCGCCAGCCTGAAGAGGGAAGGGGGCCAGGGTAGCTCTGCAGTGCTTGCTAAACGGCGAAGCAAGCACTCGACTATGGGTCGAGACAATACATTTAGACCGTGGACCTGTCAAGACTTTCTGAGGGGAGGGGAACATAGAACTGGCTTGTTGTCTGTGGCCACAATCACACTGAAAACCAATGCTTCCGCGATGACTTCCCGGGCAACCTGGCGCCAGATGGGGGTGCCCCTTGGGGTTCTTGATATGGTCGTCTTTTCAGCCGTGCTAGACTAAAAACATCCCAAGAACCTGGGGCATCCATGAAATTCGGCGTCATTATCTTTCCCGGTTCCAACTGCGATCACGATGCCTACTGGACCATCCAGCACGTTGCCAAGCAACCGGTTACGTTCCTCTGGCATGAGTCCCACGATCTGGAGAATTGCGATGCCGTCATCGTCCCTGGGGGCTTTGCCTTTGGAGACTATTTGCGGACAGGAGCCATCGCCAAGTTTTCGCCGGTCATGGAATCGGTGCGCCGGTTTGCGGACTCGGGCGGACTGGCTCTTGGCATCTGTAATGGTTTTCAGATCCTTTGCGAGTCGGGCTTGCTGCCGGGCGCGCTTATGCGCAATGTCGGATTGAAGTATGTTTGCAAGCCCGTACAGGTGCGGGTGGAGAATGTTGACACTCCCTTCACGAATACCTGTGGGGGCGGGGAAGTGCTGACCATTCCGATCGGGCATATGGAAGGGAACTACTTCTGCGAACCGGACACCTTGGAGAAACTCCGGCGCGAGAATCGAATCGTATTTCGGTACTGCCAACCCTCGGGGGAGACAATACCCTCGGCCAATCCCAACGGGTCGCTGGACAATATCGCCGGAATTTGCAGCCCTGGTCGAAACGTGCTCGGCATGATGCCGCATCCGGAGCGCTCGGCAGAGCCGGAGTTGGGTGGGGTCGACGGGGTCAAGATTATCCAGTCAATGGTCGGCGCCCTCGTTTCGCGATAATCCTACGCTCACAAAATTTTTCTTGGTAATCAACAGCCTTTCGTTATATCGTCGTCGCTTCTTCCCCTGAGGCCCGGAACTTTACTTTTCGGCAAGTACACGCAGGGAGGCGTGTCTTCGATGACACCGAAGCAGATCCTCGATTCTTTTTCCGAAACATTAATGCGAGACGAGCGCATCCTCAGCGCAAGAGAGCGCGCGCTGATTGCGAGTTTGTTGCAACACGCCAAGACCGCGGCGGGCGCCAACCCCGAGACGCATGAGGCAGTGAGAACGGTCATAGCAGCAGCGATCGGCGAGACCGTGGCGCAGCGCGCCTTCTCAGTGCTCGGCGGCAGCATCGTCGAACGAATTATCGAGAGCAGTTCGTTGCCGGCGGCCGAGACTGCTGGTGGAACTCTGTCGCCTGATAGGCCCCTAAGCACACTAGGCACACCGACGCCTCCGGGGCCGCAACCGGAGCACCCTGGGGTGAAGGCGCCGCGAAAAGAACCGCAGCCACCGAGTCATAAGCCGACCCATCGTCCGCTGCGCGACACCCCTGCGCCTTCGCCGCAGCCCCAGCACCCGGGTAGTCCGATGACTGTCCCGAGTCCCCCGACCGCGCCCTCGCAGCCCCAGCATCCCGGAGGCTCGATCACCCGGAAGGTAGTCACTGGAAGCAGCGTCGCGGCGGAACGTCCTGAAGTGCTGCGGGCGAATTGCGTCGTTCTCGACGAATTCCTATCGCCCCAGGAGTTGGAGGAACTGACTCGCTTCACCATGGAACATGAGGCCGACTTCCAGAACAGCGGGGTCTACTCTCCCAGCGTGGACAAGGGAGTCATCAACGACGACTTCCGGCGTTCTCGCGTGCTGATGGAGTTGGACAAACAGCAGGAGGTGATGCTGATGCGGATCAAGTCGGTACTGCCCCAGGTGCTGGAGCGACTCGGGATGGAGGAGTTCACCATCGCGGATGTAGAAGCTCAGATTACAGCCAGCAACGATGGCGACTTCTTCCACTGCCATGACGACAATGGAAGCGAGGGAGTTGCCTCCCGCCACCTCACGTTTGTGTACTTCTTCCACCGCGAGCCGCGTCAATTTGAAGGTGGGGAACTTCGTATTCACGACGCGCATTTGCAGGACGCCGGCTACGTCAGCGATGGGAGCTACCAGACGATTGTTCCGCAGCAGAATCAGATCGTCTTTTTCCCCTGCGAACTGATGCATGAAATCACTCCGGTGCGGTGTGGGTCTCAACTCTTCGCCGACAGCCGATTCACCTTAAACGGATGGCTCCGTCGATAAACAACTCGGCCTGGCTGGAATGGATGGCCCAGCTTATGGGAGGAGTGTCGCGGCAGACATGCGCCGCGACATTCCCTCCGGACCGCTTCTACTGCCTGCTCGACGAGTTGCCCTTTCACCTCGTGCCGCGACCAGCATTTGCGGTAAAACCCCGGGATGCCGGTCGCGACCTTTTCTTGAATCCAGAGTGCAGGCTCTGTGTCGGAGAAGAGTTGCCGGAAGAGCTTGCATCGCACAAGGAACTTGCCTCGGTGTTCGCACTGCAAGGAACCGTCGCATGGGTGCGAGACGCCAATACCGGTTCTCTCGTTCCGTTCTGGCTGGGACCGAAATTGGAGTCCGTAGTAAGGAATTTGCAACTTGAAGAGCCGATTCAAGATTCGGTGCCGGTGTGGATGCGATCTATTCTGGAGAGCGCCGGAATCCTCGTTTACGCGGATGCTATCGTTCATCGACGTAGGGAGAGGGAAGAGGCGCTTGGAAGGGCGGCCGAGCTATTCCAAGAGATGGGATATGCTCCGCTGCATGGCCTGATTCATCCCTTTCACATAGCGGCTCTGCGACGCTACTATCGCTATCGAATCCGTATCGGTGCGATTCCACTTGGGGATGGTCAGAGCTCACGCCGCTACGCTGCTTACAATGATCCCGTGGCGCGGTTGTTTCATCAGCAGATCGCGACCCCTTTGAGTGCCGTTGCCGGAGAGCCGCTCAGGCCCTCTTACGTTTATCTCGCGTCGTACCTAAGCGGGGCGGAACTGAAAAAGCACATCGACCGGGAGCAGTGCGAGTTCAACATCACATTGTGCCTGGACTTCTCACCTGAGCCGGACCTGGCCACTCCATGGCCCATCCGTCTGGACACCCCAACGGGTACTGCGACCGTTTACCAGGCGCTGGGAGACGGCTTGGCCTATCGCGGGACCCGCTTGCCGCATTACCGTTCGACGCTGGGCAAGGGCCAAACGTCCACTTCAATTTTTTTCCACTACGTGGCGGCGGATTTTGCGGGATCCCTCGACTAGGCGCCTCGAACTAGCGCAATCCAGAGACGAGGTATAGGACCGAAAGGGTCTGATTATAGCTGTACGCGAAGCTCTTGCCATCACGGCCCACGACAACGGGCGCGATCGTGACGACGCCGGCTGGAGATAGCGGTTTGAGTTCATGGAGCGGAGTTTCCTCACCTGTTCCGACATTCAGGGCGTACACCTTACTCGGAAACTCTCCAGCATGATAGCCATATAGGGAAGAGCCGTCCTCAGACCATTGCACCGGATTGAAGTTGGGCTTCCTGGCAGCGATTGCCTTTGGCGTTCCACCGTCCGTTGGAAAGGCCGATATCACCCCGCTGTTCGCTTTGCCGATGATCAACCGGCCGTCGGGAGAGATCGGACCGCAGACGAGCCCTTCGGGTGTCACCGCTGTTGCTCGTCCGCTGGAAAGGTTCACGATGTAGCATCTGGCGGCGTGACCTGCTTCATCTCCGCTTACAGCGAGTTGCTGACCATCGGGCAGAAAGCGAGCCCAACCGCTATGCACGTGTTGAAGTCCGGTCACCTGAATCGTTCGCGGCTGGCCAGCGCCGACAGGAAGCAATGTGACTTGTGCCGGCTCACTGATCGACACAGAGGCTGCCCACTTTCCATCGGGAGATAAACTGCCAGAACTACCCTCTCCTAACCGGATCGGGAGTCCGCTGTCAACACGCCGGACCACGACCGCGTAGTTGGGCCCAGCGGCATCGCTGGCATCTTCGAACAGGACAGATCTGCCATCGGAAGAGATGTCGCGGGCAGAATTCCAGTCGTGCCAGGAGAGGTCTACGTCCTCCTTATCGCCGGAGCGCGTGAAGCCCATGGCCAAGCGACTCGATCTGAGAGCAACAAGGGTGCGGCCATCAGCGGAAACGTCCTCCAGCACGACGCCCATGGGAATATCTAGCAGCAGGCGAACCTTGCCGGAAAGATTCACCGCCATCAGGTTGAGGTTGTTGCCCTTTGCGGCTGCTGTAAACCAGATTTCTTTGCCGTCGGGCCGCCACGCCAGGCCGCTCTCGGATTCCCAAGCTCCACAGAGGGTTTGAAGATGTCCGGACATATCGACCACAGAGACGACTCCGCGGTTGTCCCAGAGCGCCGGGTGATCCATGAAAGCGATCAGGTCCCCGCGTGGCGAGATCCGAATGTTGCTGATCCACCCGCCACTCTGGTAAAGCGCCTTACCAATGGGATATTCGAGCCGGCTCTGACCTTCCACGTAGTGAACGACTGCCAGACCGCCTTTTTCGTCCCAGTCGGCCCACCGAACATCCGAAAGTACCTCTTTTGGAGCGCCGCCGGCCATAGGGCCGGTAGCCAGCATGCCGTTGGCAGTTTCCAGTTGCCCCGTATGCATGCCCCCAACCACCAGCGCCAATTCGTTACTGCGCGATATGCCGAGTAAGACGGCGTCGGTGAATTCCAGAGGTTGCGAAAGCAAAGAATTGCCGACAGTGGTGAACAGTTGCACCGGCTTGTTGTTCCATGCGGCTCCGTAAACAATGGACTGTCCATCCGGAGCGAACCGTGCCGAGTAGATTGTGCCAGCTTCGAACGTCAACCGGCGATAGCTGGGAGGCACGGTTGGAGCGCGAAGCCAGACGCCCACCGAAAGCAGGATCGTGGCCAGCGCGAGGAGTCCTGCCAATACCCACGGCAGCGTCTTGGCTTGCGCTTGTTTGCGCGTGGAGGACGACGCAATCCTTACCGGCGAGGAACCCGAAACTGTCTGTAGCGCAAATACCAGGTCTTTCGCCGACTGGAAGCGATTCTCCGGCTCCTTCTCAAGACAATGGTGGACGATGTCCTGATATTGCGCGGGGATGGCAGCGTGTTCCAGATTTGAGTCGGCGGGTTCTTCGCGCAGAACGGCTGTCATTGTGTCGACTTCGGTCTCACCGTGAAAGGCGCGCTTGCCCGACAGCATCTCGTAGAGAATTGCGCCAAAGCTGAAGATGTCGCTGCGGTGATCGACCGTCTTTCCACGGAGTTGCTCGGGAGACATGTAGGCCACGGTGCCGATGACGGTGCCGTGCTTTGTAACCGTGGGAAGGTTTTCGGCGGAGCGCTGCTCCTCTGCCGAGGGTTGCAGCTTGGCCACTCCGAAATCGAGAATCTTAATGCGATCGTCGTTGGTGAGAAAAAGGTTCTCTGGCTTCAGATCGCGGTGCACGATGTTGCGAGCGTGTGCCGCGCTCATCCCCTGAGCGATCTGGAGGGCATATTCGGCGGCTTGGCGAACCGGAATGGGACTTTCGCCTAGGTGCTGGCGCAGCGTTTTGCCTTCGAGCAGTTCTGCAACGAGGTAGGGAGTGGTTCCCTCGAAACCGACATCATAAATCGCAACAATGTTGGGATGATTGAGGGCTGCTGCCGCACGAGCTTCCTGCTCGAAGCGGCGGAGAAGATCAGGGTTGTCGCTAGAGGCGGGCCGAATCAGCTTCAGGGCGACATCCCGTTGGAGTCTTTCGTCGCGTGCCCGAAAGACCTCTCCCATTGCTCCTGCGCCGATCTTCTCGAGCACCCTATAGTGCCCGATTAACTGCCCAATCATAAACGGTTCCAACGGTTGTAGCTTGGAATGGTAGGGGGACAACTTTCACGCGTCAATAGCTTTGGAGTCTATGCAACGGGCAGCGATATTGTCGGCTGCGTGCTAAACTAATCGGCGCCATGGGCCAAGCTCCGACACCGCCGCCCGCGCCGCCTTTCTGCTCCGAGTGTGCGACGAAGACTCAGTCGGCCAGTGGCGGGCCTCCTGCCCAATCGGCATCGCGAATGTGGAGGTCGAGTGACGGAAAGTTTCGTCTGGACACCCCGACGACCAGCGTCATCACCGACCCAGCCTCGCAGAAGACAATCCTTCTGGACCATGTGAAGAAAGAAGCCACGATTGTCCCGATGCCGCCCGCTGCTTCCGGAAGTGCCCAGCCGGGCTCACCGAAAATTCCGGCTTCAATGGGGCAGGTTCAACCGGTAAAAGTAGAGGACTTAGGCAAGTCGACAATCGAGGGCCATGAGGTGGAGGGCAAGCGGTTCACTCTGCCCCCGTTTTCACCTCCTTCCAAGCCTGAAATGCCGAAGGCCAAGATGCCCGGCGCCCCTAAGATCGGCCTGCCTGGTGCGCCAAAAGCTCCCGCAGCGCCAGGCGCACCCGCCCCGCCGCAAGCCCCAAAACTCCCGACCGTGCCCAGCGTGACTGAAGTCTGGACAAGCGTAAAGCTGAAGGCGCCGGTCCTCACAAAAGTGACCACATCCGCGGGGGAGCAAACGACGTATTGCAAACCCGTTTCCGGAGATGATCCGCATCCCTCGGTGTTTCAGATTCCGCAAGGCTACAAAATCAAGCCTCCAAAGGTGTGAAGACTGGTTTGCTCGTCGTGCTATAATCGGTCTTCGCCTGCATTCATATCGAGGCTATCTGTGATCTCCTCTAAGGGCGAATCCTGCGCCATCCAAGTTCTTTAAATACGAGGTCGAACCATGTCCGGCCATTCCAAATGGGCCACAATTAAGCACAAGAAGGGCGCGCTTGACGCCAAGCGCGGCAAGATTTTCACCCGACTCATTAAAGAAATCAGCATCGCCGCAAAGAATGGCGGAGGCGACCCTGATACCAACCCTCGGCTGCGCGGCGCGATTGTAGCGGCCAAGGCCGAAAACATGCCGGCCGACAACATCAAGCGCGCCATTCAGCGCGGCACGGGCGAACTCCCCGGTGCTACCTACGAAGAGTTTAGCCTCGAGGGATACGGTCCCGGCGGCGTTGCGATCCTGCTCGACATCAATACCGACAATCGCAACCGTACCGTTAGTGAAATCCGCCACGTCTTCGGCAAAAACGGCGGCAACATGGCTTCAGCCGGTGCCGTCGCGTATATGTTCCACAAAAAAGGCGACATCATTATCCCCAAGTCGGCGGCCAAAGCGGACGATCTGATGAATATCATCATCGAAGCGAACGGCGAGGACGAGCCCATTGACGATGGCGAGAACTGGGAAATCCTGACCGCGCCTTCCGCCTATGAAGGCATGGTCGAGGCCCTGAAGAGGGCTGGGATCGAACCTGCTTCGTCGAGCGTGAGCATGATTCCCGATACCTACATCAAGCTCGAAGGGCCGCAGGCGTCGACCATGATCCGCTTGATGGAAGCACTCGAAGAGCATGACGACGTACAGAACGTTCACGCCAACTTCGACATCGACCAGAAGTTACTCGAGGAAGTTGCGGGATAATCTATCTTCATTCAGAAATGTTGAGGCCGCCCAACAACGGGCGGCCTTCTTCTTTCATAGCACTTCTCCGTCCGAAGTTTTCAACATGTTCGTGGAAAATCTTGTGCAAAACAGGCAAAGTAACAGCGTAAGTGATTCATCGGGAGATGCTTCAGCAGATTGCACTGGAGTGAGTGCTGGCACTTTCGTGGCACATCGCAAAAAAAGTTTTATGAAATCCAGACTCGACAAAATGCTAGTGGACCGTGGACTCGCCGCTTCACGCGAGCGAGCGCAGGCTTTGATTCTCGCCGGCAAAGTGCTTGTTGATGAACAGAAGATCGAAAAGGCCGGCGCGCAAATTGACGAAGCCTCCGCGATCCGCCTGCTCGGAGAGGATTTGAAGTATGTGAGTCGCGGCGGACTGAAACTCGAGCGTGCGCTGGAGCACTGGAACATCGATGTAGATGGTAGACCCTGCGTCGATGTGGGCGCCTCCACCGGAGGTTTTACCGATTGCCTCCTCCAGCACGGCGCCGCGCGAGTGATCGCCATCGACACGGGCTACGGCCAAATGGACTTCAAGTTGCGCCAGGATCCGAGAGTCCGACTGCTCGAAAAGACGAATGCGCGTTATCTCACAAAGGCGGCACTCGGCGAGCCTGTGGATTTTATCGCCATCGATGTTTCGTTCATCTCCGCGACGCTGATCCTTCCCGCTGTGATCTCCTCTGCGTTTCGTGCGGATCGTAGAGGTCAGATTGTAGTGCTGGTAAAGCCTCAGTTTGAAGCGGGCCGCGAATATGTTGGCAAAGGAGGCATTGTTCGCGACGAGGATGCGCAGTTGGCGTCTTTAGAGAAGGTCAGAACCGCTGTGACGGAACTCGGCGCGACGAAGATCAACAGTATTGATTCGCCGATTCTCGGAGCGGAAGGAAACCGGGAATTTCTTCTTTACGCCGGATTCTAGAATGTGCCTCGTAGAAAGTTTCGATAGGGCGCGGCTTTTTAGCCGCGCCGTCCGGAGCGACAAAAAGACCGGGCTTCGGCCCCGCTGGGAGATAGATTGGATTCGGCGCCGCCGTGTGTGAGACTATCTCGAATTCTGCGAGGCGCGACTTTGCTGTATGGGAGCCCGCATTTCGGTACAATCACTCTTTCATCATGGCAACTAGCAAGCAATCGCCGGGCAAAACCGCCGCCATCATTTCGCGTCCAGATCGTCCTGAAGTGGCGGAGATCGTGCCCCGTCTTGTGCGCTGGCTCGGCGAGCATGGCTACGAGGTCGTAACCGATCTAGAAACCTCGAAATATGCGGGTGGTAAGCCATCGGTCCCCCGCTCGCAACTGGGATCAATGCCACTGGATCTGGTCATCGTGCTGGGCGGCGACGGCACCCTGCTCTCCGCAGCGAGAGCCACGGCTCCGGTGGATGTGCCCCTACTCGGCGTAAATCTTGGCTCGCTAGGATTTCTCACCGAGGTTCCGCTGCAATCGCTGTATACGATGCTGGACGCCATTGCGCAGGGCAAAGCGCAAGTTGAGCATCGTGCTCTCATGGAGTGTACGTTACTGCGCGGCGACCAAGTGCGCGGCAGTTATCTGGTCTTCAACGATGCGGTCGTTAACAAGACCACGCTGGCACGTTTGAACACTTACGACTTGTACATCGATGGCGTTTTTGTTTCCAGCTATCGCGCTGATGGCATGATCGTCGCCACGCCGACTGGATCGACGGCGTATTCGCTTTCCGCGGGCGGCCCGGTCCTGATCCCGACTGTCAAAGCACTCGTAGTTACGCCCGTGGCGCCCCACTCTCTGACCCACCGGCCGTTGGTGGTGCCCGATTCTTCTGAGATTGAGATTTTGCTGCGTAGCGAAGAAGAAGTTGCTTACCTGAGCTTGGACGGCCAACCCGGTCTCGATCTGTGCGACGGTGACCGTGTGCGATGCCGGCGATCCCAGCATACCGTCAATCTGTTTCGCACCGGATCAGACTTCTTTCAGGTGCTGCGCAGGAAGTTGAAGTGGGGCGAACGGCAGATCTGAGAAAGGCCGTCCTCGATAACGCCCTACTGCAAGGGAATCAATCGAAAAGTGGCTGCCAACTTGTTATATACAGCCTCATCCTCAACTCTCTTTTGAGTAGTTGTACGCAATGTGATCCAGTAAATAGGCCCGCCTCCCTGGCGGATAGCCAATAACATCTCCAGCACTCGATCATCACACGCGAGAGAGCCCTTTGTAGCCGTGCGTCTACCCATACGCCCAAAGCCGGTTCCCTGCCGCTGATCGGAGTTACATTTCTCGAGACCAAGGGAATGCCGTATACCGTCAAGCGGCGTTTTCCATTCGAGACTATTGGGTTCACCGTAGGCGGTGATGGTCCCACCGGAGGGTAGAGATACCGTGAATCCTCGCTCCAGGCCGGCCTGGTCCCCAGTTTTGCCGGCGAATC
>Ga0210408_10000397_pt1 | contig 58026 bp, 61 predicted proteins | sample IncBWH4MmetaG_FD_155471 | JGI IMG/M metagenome (GOLD analysis project Ga0210408, IMG submission 155471) | Forest soil microbial communities from Barre Woods Harvard Forest LTER site, Petersham, Massachusetts, United States - Inc-BW-H-4-M | ecosystem: Environmental > Terrestrial > Soil >... | reverse complement strand
TAGGCAATATTCCTCTGAAATGGATCACTCGCTCGTATCACTCCACGATTTATGTGATCGAAATGGAATAAGCGATCAGAAAGTCCGTTATCCATGATGAGACTCGATTTGCGGAGGCGGATTGTGAAGAATGTAAGACGCAGACTCGCTAAATTCAACTCGGCGGCCTCGGCAATTCTTGCCACGGTGTTACTTGTATCTGGTGGAGCATCGGCCAAGAATCACAAAGTCACAACGTCCGACAATCAGGCCGATGTGGTCGCACACATTTCGTTTCCTGGACTATCGGCTGTCGACATGGCAATACAGAAGAAAGTGAATGACAAGTACTACCTCTACGTGCAGCACTCAAAAGATCAAGGCATTTCGATTATCGATATCAGCAAGCCCGCTCAACCGAAAACGGTTGGAGTAATTCCGTGGCCAGATCCAGCTGTGTCGGGCAGGATGAACGTAACGGGTGATTTGGCCATCATTGCCGAAACCGCGGACCGCCCGCTGCGCGGCAGTGCCTCCAAAGACGACCTTGTGCTTTGGGATTTGTCGAATCCAGCCGCTCCTCGAGTAGTGCAGAAATTCTCGGGAGTGGTTAAGTGGCTTCAGGACGAACGCAATTTCATTTATGTCTTGAACGGCGACGGACTGTGGGTGGTTTCGAACCCAGCGGATCGCCATCCGGAACAAGTTGAGTCCTCGTATAGCGGGGAGTGAGGATCGCTTCGGGGGCAAGATCCGTAACCGGAAGGCGGCACGGTGCCCATTGCAACGTCCGCGCCAATCACTCCCTGGTAGCCGGACAGCTCGAGGGCCAAGAGTCGCGATTCGACGACTGCAAGCCTAGTAGATAACCAGTCCCTGGGCAGCCGCCAAGGATTCCGTTTGAGCAAGCAGATCAACATTGGAAAGGAATACAACAATGACGGGTAAACAGGTGGGGGTAACCAGTTTCGTGGCGGTGGTAATTATCGCGATTGCACTGCTGTCAGCGGGATCACCGAACGCCAGTGCGAGCGACCAACCGTCCTCGCCAAATGCGGACGTGAAAATCGACAACTTCCGTTTTGGGCCGCAGACGGTCACCGTACCCGTCGGAGGGACAGTGACGTGGACCAACCGTGATGAGACTCCCCATACGGTTGTCAGCACCGATGGCGTGTTCAAGTCCAAGGTGCGGGATACGGATGAAAAGTTCTCCTACACCTTTACCAAGGCGGGGAAATATCCCTACTACTGCTCGGTTCATCCTAAGATGACAGGCCAGATCATTGTGCAGTGACAAACGGATTTCCGGACGGTGTTGTCGCGGAGTCCGTTCTCGCCGTGGCAAAAGCCGCTGCCTCGACAAAGCGGTGTTCTAACGGGGCCTTAGAGAAGATGCCTGTGGACTCGGCATGATTCGAACTCACGGGCCAGTGGCAAGCTGCGACCTGGATCTTGTCCACACCAGTCAGAATCGAGATGTTGGCGCCTTCGAGCAACGGTACAACGACATGCTCGCAAGCTTCCCTAAATCGAGCACAGAGTCAGGTAACACGGGAGATCCAAAAGGCGCGCTCGGAGGCTCGCGAACCGCAGAACAAATGTTTCAGCGATTGCGGAGGTGAGCCCTGTCTAGAGACACGAGGACGCATATCTTCGGCCTCTTCGCCGAGTGACTGCGCAACCTGATATCTCAGACATATTCGGTGGGCGTGTCGGTCACCTCGCCGGATGCTTTCCAAACAACAGGGTCACCGATTTTCTTGAAATGTAAACTCAGCAGCGCACAATTCAGATCGACATTCTGGAACTCTCGTCCACCACAATACTCCCCGATCGATACTGTCCCTCCGCTGCACTACGAACTATCGAACAGAGAAATGACAATCAAATGACATCCAAGCAGTATCGAGTCCTGGGTCTCTGAATCTAACTGTCAAGCATTTGATAACTGATACTCACGACGCTGGCCAGTGGAATAAAGCGTCGTGCGTGCAGTTATCAATGATGAACATATCGCACAGTGTCAACAAGGAGACAGTATGAAAACGTTACATGTTACAGCTTTACTTGTTCTTACCTGCCTAATCGGGTTGAGCGTAGGTGCCCATGCTCAAGATGTCGATGCAGTAGTCGTAACCGTTCCTTTCGACTTCGTGGCCGGGGGCGCCACTCTTCCTGCAGGAGAATACAAGATACACCGTGTCGACTCTAGCTCAAACCGTGAGTTAGTCATTTACAGTTACAGAAACGGCGGAGCGTTTGTGCTCCCTGTGGCGTTCGACGGGGGTCTAACCAATCAGCCGACACTCAGCTTTGAGCATACAGGGGGCCGGTACTTTCTCAGCAGGGTCAAGACAGCAGGGGGCGTTTATACCATGACGACACCACCGGCGAGGATCGCGCTGGCGAAGAGTCAAGGCAGCTCGTCCCCGTCTGGCAGTAACTAAGCAAGAGCAGCACGGGTGGTTATTCGGTTGTGGCAGGGAGTTCAGCAGCTTCGACGTACGGCGCTATATGTCTGAATTCTCTGTCCAACCGGCAACTGGCAGCTTCGGACCGGAAAAAGAAATGTCCGGGGACATTCGTGCCCCAAAAAGCAGGGTTGCGGAGGAACAACGTGAAAAAGGTAATTATCTTATTCGGACTGTTGATGACGTTAGCAACTCCTTCGGGACTGCTCGCCCAGCAGGTCGGTTATTCCCAGACCAACTTGGTGTCCAATACTGCCGGTGTGGGTAAGACCACAGATTCTCAACTGCTGAATCCCTGGGGAATTTCCATTCTTCCGGGCCAGGACTTTTGGATCGCCAACAACAACGGTGGCACCTCCACCCTCTATGACAGCCAGGGAAACAAGGATACTGGTCTGGTGGTAACCATACCCGGGGCCTCGCGCAATCCGAACGGGAATTGCACCCCTGGCTGCCCAACGGGTAACGTCTCCAACGGAAACGGCAGCTACTTCAGCGGTGGGCAGTTTATCTTTGACACCGAAGATGGCCTGATCGCCAACTGGACTGGCACCAGCAATACCGCAACGGTTGTGTTCGATAACTCCGCCAGTGGCGCAGTTTACAAAGGTCTGGCGCTGCTCAACAGCACGTTCCTTTTGGCGGCGAACTTTAATACTGGGAAAATCGACGTTCTTGATCGCAACTTCAACGTCACTTCGTTAAGCGGTTCGTTCGCCGATCCAAAGCTTCCTGCGGGCTTTGCTCCCCATGGCATTCATGTCATTGGAAACCAGATCTATGTGGCGTATGCCATGCAGGATGCTGCCAAGCACGACGCTCAGCCCGGCACCGGTCTGGGGCAGGTCGATATCTTCGACGTGAATGGGAATTTCGTGAGCACCTTTGTAGCCGCCGGGGGCAAACTGAACGCGCCTTGGGGCGTGGTGGCGAGTTCGTCTACCTTCGGCACATTTCCCAACGCGATCCTGGTAGGAAATTTCGGGGATGGCGTCATCAACGCCTTCGACTCTACGGGGAAGTTTCTCGGGCAGCTCACCGACTCTTCGAACAATACATTGGTGAATCCCGGCTTGTGGGATATGGTGTTCGGCGGAGGTGGTCCTTCCGGCGATCCGAACACTCTTTACCTCACGGCCGGAGGCAGCAACCAGCCGAATTTCCCGGCCGGAGGCAGCACCACTAGTGTGTTCGCCAGTGTTGTACCCGCGGCGGCGGTCGGGGGCCCAGATTTCTCCCTGACTCTCTCGACGCGAAGCGTAACCGTCGCGCCGGGCGCTTCGGCTAGCTTGATGATCGGCGCCAGTGCTGTCGGAGGCTTTAACCGTCAAATCTCGCTCTCCTGCTCCGCGCCCGCTGGACTGACGTGTGGTTTCAGTCCAACGACCATCTCTCCAGGATCCAGCATGTCATCCTCGACCTTGACCATCTCTGCCGCCACGACCCCGCCGGCCACCGGTTACTCCGTATCGGGCATAGGAGCTCTGCTACCTGGTATCGGCATATTCGGAACCGTTCTCACGACGCGCAAACGAAAATCGCGTACGCGCAAGAGCATCTTATCGATAAGCGTATTGGGGTTGTTGCTTTTCATCTCATTGTTTTCGCTTGGTTGCAGTGGCAATACAAAAGGGCAAACACCCGCTTCTCAGCTCTCCTTGATGGTGACGGGCACATCCGGCTCATTAAGCCATTCCGCCCCCGTGACCATCACCGTCAATTAACCAGCCGGCGAGCGCTCAATGTGGGCGCGAATGGGACGCTATGGGCAGGAATCCAACCTCCTAATGAATCAGCCGGATCTCCCGGCTGGGTGGTCAAGCTGGATCGCAAGAGCGGCAAGATTCTGGGCTACGTGCCAGTGAGCGAGAACGCGCGCCTTCACTCCGTGGAAGACGCCGGCGAGGGTCAGCCCGTGACGGACGTTGGCAACGGAGTCGTCTGGTTCAAGAGGCGCTCGTTGCGCAGAGTCCAAAAGAGCGTGCTGCACTAACTGATCTCCGAACAAAGGTGAAGACCCAGAGGATTTGCTTTATGGTCAACGCAGTTGGAAGGTTGGCAACATTGGCGACCGCGCTTGCAGTCGGAAGCTGTGTATTCTATCCGCCCGCTTGCATACACTCGCCTGCGATGCAGAGCCAGACGTCAGTCAGAGAGCAGGGCGTGGTTGAGGCCGCATACAAGGCATATCTCCGCGCATGGAAAGATAAAGATTACGCCGCACTCGATCGGCTGCTGAGTGATGACTATAAGGCCGTCAACTTTCGCGGAATCGTCAGCACGAAAGCAAACGAAATCGCCACTGCAAAAGAAGACCACGATTATACCGATATGAAAGGCGACGTAATATCAGTAACCTTATTCGGAGACAGTGCAGTCGTCCTCAGGTCTCATAGACGCTCGCTGGAAAGATGAACATGGACAAGCTCAACAGGTGGCTGTTCGTTTTCTGGCAGTGCTCTCGAAACAGAAAGGCGAGTGGAAGCTGGTGGCGACGCAATCCACCAGATTTAACAAACCTAGTAACGGATAGTCCCAATGCGGCTGAGGTGGATGCCGGCTAGGTGCGCTAGCACGGCGAAAGATAACGTGACAGCTAAGTCTCAGGGCGACGAGAGGTGGCGGACCATTCGGGGATCTAGTTTTTCGACGAATGAATCTCCCCGATTGCCTAAATCCGCTAATATGCAGCGTCGGAAGCGGCGATTTTCGCACTCGATCAAGTAGTTCTCGGGGCCGATTCCAGGATCGCTTGGGAGGGACTACATCGAGAATGATCGTAGGCTCTCTGACCGGTTGTTGCTCTGGGCTGGATGACCGCATGGACGCGTGTTCGGCCGCAGGCCCCTTAATTCTTCAGCGTAGACACGTAGAATCTCGGCCACGCTCCAAGCCTGAGCGATACACCCGCAGGGGCGATGGGGCGGATCCCCTTCGAAGATCTCCGAGACATGACCCAATCCTGCTTCCGTCAGGTGAGACTCTAAAGGAGACAGCCAGGCTTGCGCTTGGCGCCTGGCCTCCTCCCTTCCTCCATTCATCTTTATATAGGCGGTAATAAACGGTCCCAGCAGCCACGCCCAAACAGTTCCTTGGTGGTAGGCTCCATCGCGCTCTGCAGGGCTGCCGGTATAGGATCCGCGGTATCGCGGGTCGCTGGGTGCGAGGGTGCGAAGCCCGAAAGGGGTAAGCAGGTGTTGTTCAACTTTGTCCACCACCTTGCTAGCCCGATCCCACGGCAACATGCTGTGAGGCAGGCTGACTGCAAAGATCTGGTTAGGGCGGATGGAGGGATCGGGTAGACCTCCATTGACCACGTCGTATAAGGAACCAAGGCTTTCGTTCCAAAAGAGGCGGTTGAAACTCCACTGCGCAAGCGTGGCCATATGGCGATAGCGCTTTCGCCCAGCCCCATCCCCACACCTGCCGGCCAAGTCTTCCATAATGCACAACGCGTTGTACCAGAGGGCCTGGATTTCGACAGGCTTGCCACGACGTGGCGTAACCACCCAGTCGCCGATCTTGGCGTCCATCCACGTGAGTTGGATTCCCAGTTCGCCGGACGCCAGCAAGCCGCTCTCATCCATTTTGATTCCGTAGCGCGTTCCTCGAGCGTGCCAGGAGATGATGTCTGCAAAAATGGGGTAGAGTTCGTCTCGGACGAACTCCAGGTCGCCAGTGTATGCAAGGTAAGCGCGAGCCGCTTCGAAGAACCAGAGAGCGGAGTCGACCGTGTTGTATTCCGGGGCTTCGCCTTGGTCCGGGAAACGGTTAGGCAACATGCCCTGATCCACGTGCTTCGCGAAGGTGTGCAGGACACTACGCGCGACCTCATACTTTCCGGTCGCTAAGGTCAGGCCGGGCAGGGCGATCATGGTGTCGCGACCCCAGTCGCCAAACCAGTGGTACCCGGCGATAACTGTTTTCTCGTCACCACGCGAAACCAAGTATTGGTCCGAGGCAGCGGCGAGGCTTTGGGCAAAGCTATCCTCAATGCGGGATGCCACGAGCGCTTTTCGGCGACGTGTGGTTTCCGCCCGCCTATATTCGACCGCGTCGGCAACGTCACGTTGCTCGGTGGAGGCGATGACTGATGCCTGGCGGCACAAGAGCAGATCGAAACGCAATACAAAGGGATTGAAGAGGTCTTCAGAAAAATCAAGCCCGCGTTCGCGTTCGACGTCATATACAAAGTTGTGATACCAAACGCCGGTTTTCCGGAATTCTATGGCGTTGTGCGCCAGGTGCACGCTAGGCAAGCCTTGATAAGGAGTGAAACTCGCCAATCCGGAGCGCTCTTGCACCGCTGGGCTGAGGGCACCGTTTTGGTGAGTCGTGTCGTGGTAGTGCCGGAATGCCATCAACGGACGGATTTCCAGTCGCAGGTTCTTGGGTACTTCGAGACGGTTGTTCTTCCTCAGTTTGTAGTGAATAACCGTGCTGTTTTCGCCGTGAATCATGAACACAGACTTCTCGATCTTGATGTTGCCTACTTGATACGTAAAAACTGGAAACGGGTTTAGGCGAAACCGTTTGAGATAATGGAATCCTTCGGGGTGAACGACACCCGGATGGCGGTTGGCCGATAGATCGAAACGCTCACCGTCGATAAACAGCGACTCTTCTAGCTTGGAGAGGAGAACCAAGCGGCCGACAGGGGGCTGGGTGGCGGCCACCAGAAGCCCATGGTAGCGGCGAGTATTCAAACCAATGATTGTTGACGAGGCAAAACCGCCGAGCCCATTGGTTTCCAGCCACTCCCGGCGAAGAGCAGATTCCAGGTCACCACATGTTTCGCGTTTCAACTGAATCATAAGTGATCCTTGCCTTCATCAGGTGTTGAGTGCGGAAATGTGCCAGCGTGGGCGCGCATCTACGTAGGTCCAGACGCCCGTGTCCGGTGCTCCAGTTGCGACTCGCTCGCACCGCGGAGTTTCGCTCCGGGAAACACTAATCGCGTTCACCTGCGTTTCCTCTTATGAATTCAGTCCGCGTCGCCTACAGTGGCAACCGCTGTTTCAGTTGGCTCGCGTTCGCGGCATTCCCCGCTCTGCTGCATTAGCTTGGTCACGACGCCGGTCCATCCGGTTTGATGACTGGCGCCAACCCCGAAACCGGAGTCGCCGTGGAAGTACTCGTAAAAGAGAACCAAGTCGCACCAATGAGGGTCGGTCTGGAACTTCTCCAAGTTGCCGAATACGGGTCGGTGGCCCTTTTCATCACGAAGAAAGATGTTTGTCATCCGGCGCGACAGCTCACCCGCCACCTCCCACAAAGTCTTCATGTCTCCCGACCCAGTCGGGAATTCAACCTTGAAATCGTTGCCTAGGTAGTGGTGGAATTTTTGCAAGGACTCGACCAGGAGAAAATTCACCGGGAACCAGATTGGGCCACGCCAGTTCGAATTGCCCCCGAATAGTCCGGTCAGTGATTCGCCCGGCTCATAGTCCACTCGGTGTTCGATTCCGTTGACATGCAGTGCATAAGGATTTTCCTGATGGAAGCGTGACAGTGCGCGGATCCCGTACGGTGACAGAAATTCACCCTCGTCCAGCATGTACTTGAGAATGCGCCGAAGCTGATCCTGATTTGCGATGGACAGCAGCCGGCGCTCGCCCACCCCCTGGCTGCGCATGCAAGCGAAATTTTCCGTGAGATCGCGACGATTACGGATAAACCATTCCAGTCGCCGCTTGAAGTCGGGCAGGCGATCGAGCACCTCCGGCTCCAGAGTTTCCACTGCAAACAGCGGGATCAGTCCCACCATGGAGCGGATCTTCATTGGAAATTGTGTGCCGTCAGGCAGCTTCAGCACGTCGTAGAAGAAGCCGTCTTCTTCATTCCAAAGCCCCATGCGGTTGTGGCCACGATGGCTCATCGCATGGGCAATGTAGATAAAGTGCTCCCAGAACTTGCTGGCCAGGTCTTCATAACAGGGTTCTTCTTTGGCCAGTTCCAGAGCGATAGCCAGCAGATTCAAGGTGTACATCGCCATCCAGCTGGTTCCGTCGGACTGCTCGAGATACCCGCCCGTAGGCAAGGGAGCGCCGCGATCGAACACGCCGATGTTGTCCAGTCCGAGAAATCCACCCTGGAAAATATTCATGCCCTCGGCATCCTTGCGGTTCACCCACCAGGTGAAGTTCAACATCAACTTGTGGAAGGCGCGTTTCAGAAATTCACGGTCGCCTCTACCTGTGCGCTTCTTGTCGATCTTGTATACGCGCCAAGCGGCCCATGCATGCACGGGCGGATTCACGTCACCAAAAGCCCATTCATATGCTGGCATTTGTCCGTTGGGGTGCATGTACCACTCGCGGAGCATCAGCGTGAGCTGCTCTTTTGCGAAGTCGGAGTCGACCAGGGCGAGCGGAATGCAATGGAACGCCAGGTCCCAAGCTGCATACCACGGGTATTCCCACTTGTCCGGCATGGAAATCACGTCAGCGTTGTACAAGTGAGTCCATTGATGATTGCGTCCCTTCTGTCGCTCCTGCGGTGGGAGTGGGTTGTCCGGGTCGCCTCGCAGCCAGTCTTTGACGACGTAGTGATAGAACTGCTTGGACCAGAGCATTCCCGCAAAACCCTGCCGCATGACGTTCTTCGCGTCTGCGGAGAGATCCTGAGGAATGATCGTTGCGTAAAATTCATCGGCCTCACGCCGCCGCAGCGCGACCGTTTTGTCGAAGGCGCCAAACGCGTTCTCTTCTTTGAAGTTCGAATCGGCAAGTCGCATCCTTATTACAACTGTCTCACCGGAACCGAGTGACAACTTGTAATGTGCGGCTGCTTTCGAGCCCACATGTTCGGGATTGACCGCTTCCTTGACACCGTGCACGACCTTGTCGTTGATGCCATCTTTAACGAACGGAGTGCGATTCTCGATCCCAAATAGCCTTTTGGCGTTCGTCTCGTTCTCGGTAAAGAGAAGTTCCGGAGAGCCTTCACAATGGAGCCAGCGGGCATCGCGCTGAGTTTGGTTCGGCTGAGAAAGGTTCAGGCCGATAACGGGATTGGGAGCGGGCCGCGCTTTGTGCAGCTTCGGGCGTGGGGCCCGGTTTCCCCATGACCATGTATTGCGGAACCAAATAGTGGGCAGAACCCGCAGACTGGCAGCTTCCGGCCCACGGTTTGCGACCGTGATCTTGATCAGGATGTCCTCGACATCGGCTTTGGCATATTCCACGAACACGTCGAAGTAACGATCTTCGTCGAATACACCCGCATCGAGCAGTTCGAACTCCGGTTGGCGCTTGTCGCGGTGTCGATTCTCCTCAACTAACTTCTTGTATGGAAACTCGGCTTGGGGATATTTGTAGAGATACTTCATGTAGGAGTGCGAAGGTGTGCTGTCGAGATAGAAGTAGTATTCCTTGACGTCCTCGCCGTGGTTTCCCTCATTTCCAGTTAAACCGAAAAGCCGTTCTTTCAGAATCGGATCCCGCTCGTTCCACAGCGCGAGAGCAAAGCAAATCATCTGTCGGCGATCACTGATTCCAGCTAAGCCGTCTTCGTTCCAGCGATAGGCGCGTGAACGGGCATGGTCGTGTGGCAGGTATTCCCAGGCGTTCCCCAAGGGACTGTAGTCTTCACGCACGGTGCCCCATGCACGTTCGCTGAGGTAGGGCCCCCAACGCTTCCAGTGCTTCTTGCGCGTGTTAGATTCGGCCAGTCGATTTTCCTCTGTTGTCATGAAGGTCTTTGTATTTCAAATCAGGCTTTTAGCCAAGAGCAAACTCGCCCGAAACTTGCAAATCGCCGCACCGAGGGCCGAGTCCGGTATCGTTCACCGGGTCGTCAATGCTTGGATCGCCCTGTAGAGACTGGGATGGCAAATCATAGACAAGATCAAAAGGCCAGTCGTTTCTGGGCAACGCGTTGTAGACGTTGCTACTCACATTTCCTCCTACTTCTCCCGCGATTTCGATGGCGTGACCATCGGGTTAGCGCAATAGAACAGTCTGTAGAACCTTCGCTGTCCGTCCCTGAATTTTGTCTCAGGGAGATTTGCTCTCGGTTTAAGAATCCCCAGTCGTCGGGTCATCGGGTGTAACCGGATCCGTGGATCGATAGCACCCGTCAGACAGAAACTAGAAGCTGGTCTCACAAACAGATCCTTGGCAGCAAGACTCCTCACAGGTGATGAAGCTATGGCAATGATAGAGGGTTTTCGGAAACTTGAACTCCCCTCTGGTTACTCAGTGTTTCGATCTGTCCGATGCGCTCCTCCAGCCTCTTCTGTCCTTCGGCGGACGTATTTGGCATTTGCTGCCCTAAGATCACGAACGTGCGCAAGAATCGAATCGCGCCTTTTGGTGAATACCCGGCCTCCATGGCGAGTTTCACGCCTTCGCGGTCGGCTGCTAGTTCGTTGTCGTGCCCATACCCGGGTAGAAAATCGTCAACCTTGAGCTCTTCCAGTTTGTTAGTAGAAAGATGCTTCTCCGCAACAACCTTGATAAGCCGGTCGCGACACTGATCGAGAGCAATGTGCTCGACCTCATGTCCGAGCACTGCGGCCAATTGATCTTCGGTGTCCATGTACGCAAGGATGCCGCCCCCGACGAAGATCTGCCCTCCCGGCAGACCCACCGCGCTCTTGAAGGCAGGACTCGGATCGAAGTGAAAACGATAGGGAAGTTTGCGTTGTGCGTGAGCAGCAACCCTGTCGCCCACGGCCTGCAGGTATTCGTCGATTTTCGTCGTCTGGGGAGTGGACCGCATCCCCTCCTTTTGCTCAAATTCTTCCGATAGGATTTGTCCCGCTCGGACCTCATCTGTGTCCGTAATTGAGACCGTGGTTCCTGAGTCTTGCCCCCGTAAGACGGTGGTTAGTAGCGACACTAGCAGTAGCTTCTTCATAGAACCATCCTTTAAAGCCATAGTGCATTTCCTCCGAAAATTTGGCATCTGTAGGGAATATCGCGCTTGCGTCATCCGCGACAGTCACTTCAGCCACGAAACCGGAGGCCTCCTTCACCTTCTCGTAGTCACAGCAGTGCTCCCTCGGCTAACTGATCGCAGGGCGGCAACAATCGAGCCAACCATGCAAGAACCGATCACGAAAGTCAGAGCGCTCAAAAATAAACCGCCCAACAATTCAACAGTGCTTTCAAGCATGCGCACGTCCCTCCGTCTCTGCTGGCGTTTTTCCGAAGCTCGTGTATTCAGAATAGGCGCACAGATTACCGTGGAGCCGTGCGTTCTCAAGAGCTCCCAGCTCTCGGACCGCGGCTCCCTGGCTCCTCAACCCAAGGAGGCCGCAGTTGTAGATCGACTGTCCAAACTGCGCTGCAACAACTACATACCACCTGGGTTCTGGTCAAAAACTAGCGCCTCTTTGTGATGACCGAAATTGATCTCTTTGAGCGTTGACGTACCCGTGGTTGTTGCTTCAGTAACGATGGCGTCCTGTGTGACTCGATCGTCATTCGTCTTCAACGTTCCTGGCACCGTGACCACAGTCTTTCCGTTCTGTTGGAAACTCACCTGTACGGTAGGGCCGGTCCCTTGCCACTTCACCTTGTAGTTTCCAGGTTTCAGTTTTGTACTGCCGATTTGCACGACATCAGAGAACTCGACCGAGTGTGCGCTGTCCCGTGCGGCGCGGGCGCTTCCGCCCAACCCGAGCAGGCAAGTCAGAGTAAGGACAACGGTCAGGTACAACTTCTTCATGATTTCTCCATGTTGAAACGTCTTGAAATTTCACTATTGATAACTGCGCTCGTGAGGCTTTATTCCACACAATTGTCCGTCAAAGCACCCAACGCAAATAGACGCCGGAGATTTTGGAGCCCCATGAGATCAAGAATCTGCTACTGCAACTCAGTTCGTGTTTCCGTCTCATGGCGCTTCAAACCTGGGGCGTTTTTGATGGTTTCAAGTTTAGTGACGCCAACGTGCAATTCGATGACACGCTCCTGTTGATCGAGCCCGAGGTTGCGCACCGATGAAGCGAACTTATCTGTTAACCTGAAGGCCAATTCTGGCGTTGTCGATGGGATCACTCCTCTACCGACCGGGGCGCCTGGTCGGTCTGCTTTGTAGGTGTGGGCGCCGGTCCCGCAAGTCGACCGCAAGCCTCGGCTGAACAAGACTCCTTTCCCCTTTCGGCATCGTTGGAGGGTTTGACCCGGAGATCGTCTCTGAAGATGCTGCTGAAGCCTGGGTTCGTGAGTGCGGTGGTGTAGTCAGCAATCAACGGCAAATTGGTTAGTCTGGAGGCGACGTTCTGGGCAAGCAGACTGGATGCGGTCGCAAGCACCATCAGCGTGCCGAAGATGGTGAAGAGGATGGAGGTCTTCCTCACTCCAGCATTGAATTCAGCGATCTTAAATTGCATTTACCGTGTGCTCGCTTGATTCATCGGATGTAATGGGCTTTTGCCCGTCGAGCCCCATTTGAAGTAGTCGCGATCCCGGCCGCCAGCGCCCGAGTCGAGCACGACCATCCTGCCCGTCCCTTCATTGGAAACCCCATAAAGACTAGCGTCCCAAGCCAAAATCCCATTGATCTGCAATTAATTCTTGTGACGTTCAAAGATTGCATTGTCGAGGAGGAATAAAGGACCGGCAACATCTGTTATCCACAGTGAGAGCACTCTGAAAGTGCGGATGTTGAACAAAATCGGATCAAGCAGACTTGTTGACATGAAACTCAAAGGAATCGTGCGTTCGTCGGGTGCGGCCTTCTTCACCAGACTAAAACGCCCCTTGGGAAATCGGCCAATCTCTGATGACCTCAGTGCCTTCGAGGAGCAAGTAGCCGAGAAATGCGGTATCCAGATGAGAAATAGACAATTTCACCCGTGAGATCAACGCCGGGAACAGAGCCCCGCTTCGAGCGGACCGTCCTTCGGGTGCTTCGTCCCACCGGCGAACACGACTTCAGGTTAGAACAGGAGTGTCCTCCCAAAGGAGCGGTTATGTTCGGCAGTTCACAACGAAAACAACTCACCCCAACAGCCCAGACAGCAAATGAGGGTAACCCCATGATGTTGCAAAGGGCTCTTTCCCTCCTACAACTGCTGATCGGCGAGACGATCGGTTTGTTCATCGCGGGGATCGCGGTTCCGAGCTTTCTCCGGTCTGGTACGGCCACGAACCATGCTTTGGCTGCGCGTTCGCTCCACATCCTTACCATTGCTCCGGTTACATTCTCGTACACGTTCAAGAACGTTGGTTTTGCCATTCTGGGTGCGCTGTGCGGTGCGGCGATGGCACTGGCGATCGATTCTCCCGCCGCTATCGCCAATGCAGGTCGAATCGTCCGCATGCTTAGCAAGAACAGTCGGCGAAGCGACCTCGGCAGCCGGAAACTGGCTTGATTTCTTTTCTGCAACCGGCGCTGTACCAAGAACTGTCTGCATATTGGGTCCGAGCATTCCCCTTGGGCGATGATCCAGGAGTTGGCCCTTTCGGTAAACCCTGTGGGTTACGCAGGATCAATCTTGGCTGCCGCCACATGATGCCCTCAGGTGTGTGGGTATCGGGATTTGCCGCTCTTGAAATTACAAGCATGTCGAATTGGAACGAGATTTTGGCAGCGCCCGTAGCGGTTGGTGGGTGACATCGAGCGCATAATCGACCACTTTGGTCCCAGCACGAATCTTTGCACCTGCGGACAACGGAACATCCTGCATGAGCCGTGCCGTGACTATTTGCCAAGGTTTGCTTTTCCGTGAATTTCAAGGAAGAGTCCAACGCAACGTGAAGTATCGTTCCGGGTGAGAATCCGCTCCGAGCAAGCAGTTGGGTTGAGAGTGCGAGGAGACTAAATCAACACCTTGGTAGCAACCTCTAAGAACTCATGGCATCGCGTATCATGGCACGTTCTTGTTCGCTCTTGGTTTTTTGCTGCGATTCCCACTAACTAATACTTTCACATTTCGGCCGCGCGCGAGAACAGTTAGCGGAATGTAACGCTTCTGTCCAAAAGGAAAATGACATCGATACCCAGCCGAAAGAGTGTGCTTTCGCTATTCGCATCGAGGCGCTCCATGGCGTCACCACCAGAAACGACCACAGTACTTTCGGGCGGAAGCCACTTGAGCAAGCCAGCTAAGTCAGCGAGAGAGACCTGGAGCGGATCGGGAATGCTTTCGTGCCATGCGTTTCTTTCATGATCGGCGACCAGGTCAAAGATCACAAGATTCGGATGACAACGTGCCCATTCATTGAACGAAAAGCTGGGAATCACAACATATTTGATCCGGCCGTTGGGTGCTTGCGCACTCCTTGGGGCAGGGCGCTCTGGCAGTAATGTGATGGAGACGAGCACTGCAGATGCGCAGATTGCGTAGAGAATTAGGGCCGTTTCCATGGTGCTCCAGTTCCTTAACGTCACTCCATCGGGGACGTCGCCGGCTGTTTCCCCGTCGTGTTTCCGCCCACGGCTGAACGGCTGGAACATGGAAGCGACAATGGATTACTCATCTTGGTTACCGGCGCAGAATAGAGAGAGTACTGTGTCGTCGCAGAGGAAAACGCTAAAGGAGCCACTGGCTTAAACACTTGCGGAACGGGGGAGTGTCGAAAGATGTTCCCCATTGTCCGTTTCTCCGATTCGAAGTAAAAATAGTGGCCTGCGTTTGGGGAGATCTCAAAAAAACACCATTGCTGCTGAGCATGCAATGGCATGAAAGATCCGATCAACACCACAACGACCAGCATTGGTCTCATGCGAATAATTTTTTAGGCCGACGGATCCTCCCCTCGACCATGGCTACGCGCCTTCGACGACGCGGCATCCCTTTGTCGGTGCAGAGCCACAATTCGTGGGTAGACTTGCGGAGGCCGAGCTTTTGGATTGCTTTGCAGATCTCGCAGTTCATGGTGCGTTCTTTGTTTAGCGCTTGTTTTGGTTACCCACTCGTTTTGGTCTTCGATCCACCACTGTTCGATAACCTTTGGGCTGCTGATTTATTCCCTACAAGCGATCGCGCGTTAAATGGACGTCAATGGACGTTAGCGCGTCGTTTAAGCGTATTGCAATCAACAAGATACTGGCGGAGAGAGTGGGATTCGAATTTACTCGAAAACGTAGTTTCAACAACATAGAGCGCACGGCGGGCACCGTAAAGCAGTAGAAGGCAGCAGTAAGCAGTGCCAACGGATCACAAACGGATCACGGCTCAGTGATTGCTTGAAAAGCGCCAAGGAAGGGGCCCCCGAACATTGATGTTCTAGCACTTCATTCCCTGTCGAGGAATTCCGAACGGTTATGGCCTGCGTCGGAATCAGAGTTTCAACTTCCAACTGGCGACAATTCGGGAGTTGATGGCGATAAGCGCGCTTACCGGGACTGATCGTGGTCTGCTGCGGTCGGTTTTGGGTCCGTGGTCTCCCGTTCCTAAATGCGAGGCACCTGGGGCACCCATTTCAGTGGAAGAACACACTTCCATGGCACCCAGTTTGGCCCCGCCGCCAAAGTCAGAATCCTCCGCTTCAAAAATCTTCCGCCATTCCGGCCGAGCGGCGAGAAGCCTGTTCTAACCAAGCCTTCGCCGCCAGCCTCAGCTGTATCTCGCGCATGACGATCATCAAAGCGTCAACTTCCTATTTCGCCTGCACCAGCCCCGCAATAACCGCAGCAAGTTTATCGAGTATCTGGTTCCAGCCCTCCATTTGACCGCTATTTTTCGCGCTCTCCATGGGTTCATTTCCAATGAAGGTGAGTTTCGTCTGGCCGTTTCCGAGATCCTCAAAGATGGTCACGTCGTGCGCACCGTCTATGGCTTCATGTTCTATTCCATATGTCGCAGGCTCAACCTTGTTTCCCTTCGAGTCCGAAAAGTACATGGAGGAAACGATCTTCTCGTGCAGAACAATCTCGTGGTATTTTCCAGCATTCCAGAACTCCTGCCCATCCGGCGCTCTCATGCAGCAGAGAAATTTTCCTCCAACGCGAAAATCCATCTTGCAAACGGGCGCAGTAAAGCCCTTCGGCCCCCACCACTCCATCACGTACTTCGGGTCTGTCCACGCCTTCCAAACCAACTCGCGTGGGGCATCAAAAACTCTTGTGACAACCATCCGCTCAATTTCGCTAACCGTGTCTTCTGTCATCTCTGACCTCCTCTTTCTTCATTTGATTTACAACTACATCCAGTTTGTCGAAGCTCTCTTCCCAGAATCGGCGATAGCTAATCGCCCAGTCGCTGACTGTCTTGAGCGCCGCTGGCCTAAGCGTGCACACACTCTCTCGTCCACGCTTCGTCTTGATCACAATCCGCGCCCGCACCAGGTAGGCAATATGTTTTGAAATCATCTGCTGTGAGAGTGCAAACGGTTCCGTCAATCCATGCACAGAGGCAGGCCCATGGGAGAGTCGTTCGATCACTGCCCGGCGGGTTGGATCAGACAAAGCCGCAAACGTTGTACCTAATTTATCCACAACCATATGGTAGTGGATTATCTGTCAATGTCAAGTGTGAATTTGCGATCCCTGATTTCTGTTCCCTGGTCTCTGATCTCTGAACCCTGACACCTGCGCTAATTTATGCTTCCCCATGCGCCGCGTATCGCAGCGGGTGCATGGTTTAACAAATAGGCTTCCTTGAGTAATTACTCATCAACCTGACGATTAGAGTGCCACCGCAACCTGCGCAGGAGCGCCAGCCGTCACGGCGGAGACCCTGGCATCAGGGGCCGGGGGATGCGGATTGCCGTTGGAACCTGTTCTCGATGTATCGACCGTGGCGATCTGGAGGTTCATCGACGCTCGTCTGCGTGAGCGTGCGTGGTGAGTTACCATCCGTGACGTTGTCACAGGAGAACCATGAAGCTCACGACCGGAATCACACTACCAGCGTCCTTCGTAGTCACGGTGTCGCACGCAGGAACAGAAATTTTGCCGACCGCACCACCCGACAACGACATTCTGACCGTGGCTGAAGTCGCCGATTTGCTCAAATGCAAGCCGTCGTCGATTTATAACCTGACCCGCCATCGCGGTCAGGCGAGATATGACAATCCAATTCCAGTCCTGCGGTTGCCGATGGGCCTGCGGTTCCGTCGGTCGTCAGTTCTCGCGTGGCTGAAGTCGCAAGAGACAACGAATGCAACATGACGTTTAGATTGTAAACAGCACGAAGGCATCCGACCCCTTCAAACTACATGGCGTGGGATTGTGGCAGGAGTTGGAGTTGCCTGCAAGACTTGTTCGCGAAGTTGCTCTAGTAGCATGGTTCGGGTAGTGGGTTCTTAAAGTTAGTATTGGAGCCGAAACACGCGGCGCGCTCCTCATTAAGTTGTCGGTTCATCAAGATCTTGCGGCGCGGTAGTACACGTCGTTCCATCTAAGTTCTTGCTCGAACTTTCGCGGCCTGGTGTCGCTATCGATGAGCACATATTCCATGCCGGTCATGTCCGCGAAATTTTCCAGATGCTCTGGCACTAAGGCACGGCTCAATGCCGTATGGTGTGCGCCACCAGCAGAAATCCAGGCAGTAGCCGCAACTTTCAGATTCGGCTCCGGCACCCAAACAGCCCGTGCAACGGGCAGCTTAGGCAGGTCGTGGTCTAGTTTCAATACGTTCACCTCATTTACAATCAACCGGAAGTGCTCTCCCATGTCGACAACCGAAGCGTTGATGGCCTTTCCAGCCGCCGCAGTAAAAACCAATCGAACGGGATCTTCTTTCCCGCCAATCGAGAGAGGGTGCACCTCCGCCGACGGCCTGTCATCCGAGATTGAAGGGCATACCTCCAGCATGTGAGCGCCCAACACCTGGCCACGATTTCTTAAGTGGTAGGTGTAGTCTTCCATGAACGAAGCGCCGCCCTTCAGGCCGTGGCTCATTACTTTTACAGCGCGAACAAGAGCAGAAGTTTTCCAGTCGCCTTCAGCTCCAAAACCATATCCTTCGCCCATGAGACGCTGCACCGCGATTCCCGGCAATTGCGCCAGTCCGTGTAAATCTTCAAATGTGTCAGTGAACGCGTGCGCATCACTCGCCGCAAGGAAATTGCGTAGGCCAAGTTCGATTCTCGCTGCCTCAACCAACGATTTACGGTGGCATCCACCTTCCAACAACTTTTCTGACACCGCATACGTATCTTCGTATTCTTTAGTGAGCTTCTTGACGTCGTTTTCTCCAACGTCGCGCACATGTTTCACTAGATCGCCGACGCCGTAACCGTTGACGGTGTAACCGAACCTGATTTGGGCATCGGTCTTGTCTCCTTCGGTAACGGCAACGTTGCGCATGTTGTCGCCGATACGCGCCACCTTCAAATTCTGCGCATCGTGATGGGCAGAGGCGGCGCGAGCCCAGATGCCCATCTCTTCGTGCACAGAATTGTCCTGCCAGGATCCAACGATGATCTTGCGCTGAAGGCGCATGCGGGCTCCGATGAATCCAAACTCACGGTCGCCATGGGCCGACTGATTGAGATTCATGAAGTCCATGTCGATCGTGGACCAGGGTAGTTCCTGATTGAACTGCGTATGAAGGTGCAGGAGCGGCTTCATTAAAGACCTGAGGCCGGCAATCCACATTCGGGCCGGTGAGAATGTGTGCATCCACGCGATCACACCGACGCAGTTTTTGTTGCAATTGGCTTCGAGACAAAGCTGTTGAATTGAATCCGCGCCGGTCATCACAGGCTTCGCGAGAAGGTTTACCGGAAGATTTGAAGACGCAGCTAACGTCTTCACCATCGTTGTGCTATGCTCTTCGACTTTTCTTAATGTTTCCGGTCCGTACAGATGCTGGCTACCGGTAACAAACCAAGCTTCTAAATTCGACAGATCGATCATTCTTCCCCTGATAAACTCTGAGTAAACGTTTGCCTACAACTGGACGCATCCTTAGTTGCCGATCCCGAGACGATGTAGTCTGTCACTCGCTTACAATGACTAGATCCCAGGGTCCGATTGTGAACGTTTCTCCCTTGTTCAAGCGCTCCTGCAGTAGAAGATCAGTACCATCCGTGTAGGAGTATGTGATTGATTTAGAGGTGCCTGAAAAGTTCAGGTAGTAATGCAACAACTTCCCCTGTGCATTGCGGCCGTGGCGTACTTTCACCGAATCCGGAAGACTCTGGTCCGCCGAAGCTAGCCCTGCCCGCGTAATGCAGTCCCGAACGATTTCCCGTTGAAGGTCGTCGCTGACATTTGTCGCTTCATACGTCAGAGTTCCACTTCCGTACGTATTGCGCGTGATCACTGGAACTTTCCAATATGCGTCGTCCAACGACTCAATGACCTTCGCGGTTTCTGGTATCAGGAACTCGGCCCACACAGAGCCTGTATTTTGCTTGCCAATCTTGAAACCATCCGGAACCAAGGGCATCGGCTCAGCAAGGCTTGTAAATTCCTGATACCGAAATCCTGCAACATCGCGCAGAGGGCCCGGGGCCATGACGGCGCGAACCGTCGAAAATTCATTGGTAAACCCACTCTTAAATGACATGATCACGCGCCCACCGCCCTTGACGTAATCCGAGATCTGCTGCAGGACAGCATCCGACGCGCTGTATAAAGGCGGAATCAGCAGAACCTTGTAGCGAATAATGTCTGCGCTTCCAGCCTCAACAAAGTCCGCTTCAACGTTGAGGTCATATAACGAGTCGTACATTTGCTTAAGAATGCTGCCGTAATTGACGTGATCGCTGACTGGCATGTAGCTCATCGCATTTGCCGAGTCTGTGGACACCAGGATAGCAACTTGGTTTTCTTTCTTGAGATTCACGAGTTGCGGGCCGATCTTTTTGAGCTCGGTTGCAACTTGGCTTACCTCCTGGTACGCGCGATTCGGCTCCAGATCATGCGATAGGATTCCCTTCCAATACGTCTCCTGGCCATAGTGAAGGGAGTGCCAATGCCAGTACTCCACCATGTTCGCGCCCGCGGCCAAATGCGCATAAACAACGAGTCGGAGCTGTCCAGGGTACGGCGGATACTGCGTGCGTGAATCCCACCCGATTGTTTGCGCGTTGGTTTCGGTCACCAGATAATTGGTGTTCTTCAACGAGCGCGCCAAGTCCCCCGACAACCAGATGTCACGGGCACTCAGTTGTTTCTGTGTCTCGAAATAAACATTTTCGGACACTATGTCGAGATGGCCCGAGATCGCCCACTGGTCGAGATTGGTATGAACTCCGCCGCTAAAATCAGTGGTCACAAACTGATCTGGTCTCTTGTACTCGTCCACGATCTTCGCCTGCCATGCCAAGTACTCGGTTACGATGTCGTGCTGAAAGTTTTCCCATTCGAGTTTGTAACCCGGGTTTAAACTTCCCTCCCTTGGTGGCAGATCTTCCCAGCGGTCGACTAGCTGCCCCCAGTACACCAATCCCCACGCCTTGTTCATCTTGTCCGGCGTGCCAAATTTTCTCTTCAGTCGTTCGAGAAATGCTGCATTTGTGTACCGCGTAGGAACGTTCGTTGAGAATGTCTCGTTGTCGATCTGATAGCCGACCACCGCAGGATGATCTTTAAAGTGGCTTACGATCTGCCGAATGATACGCTCAGCATGTTGACGAAAGTAAGGATCCAGGAAGTCGTAGTTTTGCCGTGGCCCGTAGAACCCCGGCGGTGATGCGCTCGGGTAAGAGGGATCATATGGATTCCAAAGCGGCGGGAAAGAACCGTTGTGCGTGACAACAATCTCGGGATGCTCTTTGTAAAGCCAAGTTGGAATTGAGTAAGTAGGTGTTCCGAGAATCGCCTTGATACCAGCCTTGTGCAAACGATCGAGCACGCGTTCCACCCAGTCGAATTGGAACTCGCCATCTCTTGGTTCCCAAGTACTCCAACTTGATTCACCCACACGCACGACCGTGATCCCGGCCTTCTCCATCAACTCAACATCTCTATCCAGCCGGTCGGAGGGCATGTACTCTGGGTAGTAAGCCACTCCGTACAAGATCGTTTTCATTTTGTCAGGAGCAAATCCATTTGCCCGTTCGGCGAAGGCAATGTTTGAGCCCATGCATAACAGGAGCAGCATCCTCAGTGCGTTAATAGCTTTTCGGCTCATAACTTTCCTAGCGCGAGTGAGGGCATTTCCTAGGAGGTCGGGACAACGATCCATTCTTGGCTGCTCGAACCGGAGCTTGTGGCTTGGACGATCGAAGCACCGGCAGTGGTCGAACTACCAGAAACATCCATGCGAAGACCGCTCGAACCATTCGTGAAGGTGTAAAGATATGGCTGGCCGGTTACAGCTGAAGGAGTCCATTGCTGCCAGGTGAATCCTCCTGGATTCTGCTGATCCAGCTGCGTACCAGACGTACTGGAGCCACTCGGGTCTTCCAGCACCAAGAAACTATTTTGATTGGTTAGATAGTATCCGCTCCCGTTAGGCGTGATCGTCCATAACTGATGGCTGGCATTGAAATCCGGCCACTGCAGAGAAAGCGCCCCCGGAGAGGTCGACGAACTTGCAATATCGACGTCCTGTCCGCTGTTCAGATTGATCAGCTTGTAAAGCGAGGCCGACGTAATACGAACGGCATCCGGTACCACGTAGTAGTCAGTGGAATTCGTATTCTTGGTGCCGGTCACTCGAATCTTCAAGGTGTGGGTGCCATTGGAAAGAAATGGACTGGTCCATAACAGCTGTGCGCCCTGCCGTGAACTGGCATAGAAGTCAATTGTCGTTTCGGTGCCGCCATCAATCGATACTGCACCCTTCCCGTGGTGGGTATCCAGTAACCCCAACACTGATATCTGAGAGCCGGAGAACTGCACAGTGACGTAGTCATTCGTTGTGTTGCTCCATGAATTTGACAGGTTATACATGTTCGGCGTGGCGGCGGTGCAAGAAAACGTGCAATGTGTCCAACTACCCAGATAATTGAACTGATTGTTGCCTGTGCCCGTTACGCTGTCGTCCACAGTCGTCACTCGTGAGCCAGAATATTCGTGGGCTCCGATGTCGAACCCGGCGCCTTGCGGGATAGGATTGCCAAAGAAGTCGTGCGTCCCCATCGAACAGCCTGAGATGCCGGAGCATACATTCGTGCCGGCGTCGATCGCGGGCGATCCTGAACTCAGAGTAAAAGCGGTGATCGGGACTCCCGCTGAGTGATAGGTTGGAGAATTTAGATTCGGGTTAACGTTGAGACCGTGAGTATCCTTACCTGAACCCGATTGATAGCCTGCAAAGGTCGAATAGGTGGTTCCGTTATACTTCCAATATAGTGTTCCCGACGACGTGTAATACAGGTTGTAATCGATAGCCATCGATGTCGATATGCTGTCGATATTGCTCTCCAGCTCGGACTGAGTCGAATAAAGAATGTTGTTCTTATAGAAGTTGGGATTCGAACCGCTGAAGGTGGCGGATACGATAAGCTCTGCGTCATTCGCCAACTGAGGATTCCAGTAGGAGGTATTATTGTAGATTTGCACGCCATTGATCGTGCCGTTGTCAAACGTGAACACCCAAAAGTCGCCAGGTATGGCCCCTGGGAAATCCCACCTCGTGTTGTTATTGCTGCAGATGTTGTATCGAATGATGGAGTTTGTCGTAGCGCCGCTCTCACCGCCAAACACCGCTGCGCAATAGCCAGCGTTATCGTGAGAGTAGTTGTATTCGACGGTGTTGTTGGCGTTCCAGTAATCGATATCAAGCCCACCACCATCGTTGGACCACGTGTTCGCGTTGTAACTCTCATTGTAGCGTTCTTCAACATTTGTACTGTTGTACTCCCACAACGAGTTTGGCGTTGATCCGGTGCATGCGGTGCATTGGCCGGTGTTGTAAACGATGTTGCCCTGTAACAGCACATTTTGTGCATCATTCACGACAATTCCGTCTCCTGCGACGTCGTGCACTAAGGAGTTCTCGACAGTGATGTTCGAACCCTTCGCCGCGGTTTGCGATTCAAATTTTCCTGCATTGACGAAGACCCCCTCGCTGATAGAAGTGCTACCAGCCTGCACGCCGTTGATCAGTACATTGCTGATTGTTTCGTTTGCGGGATCCGTAGTGCTGATAAAGACTTCGCCGCCAGAAAACAAGCGTTGCGTCGAGGTACCGGTCACACCCGTTGCGGAGACGTTCACAATCGTAAAGCCGGACAGCGATGTGCCCGAGACAGTTTGAATGTCCAGACCATAAGTTGTACCTCCCACCAGGGCCAGGTTCTGGATTGTCCAGTCGTGTTGGTTGGAAAGCTTGATGACCTCTGAATTTCCCGAACCGGCATTTAGAGTCGGCCTAGCGCCTGTTGAATATGCGTCAATCGTAATCGGTGACCCCGAACTGCCTGAACCCGCCGGTTGCAGATCTCCGTTGCAGGTCGTACCGCGTTTGAAAAGAATAGAATCGCCGGCCGAAAATGTTCCGTGGGAATTGACTAAGCCAATGGCATTCCATGGACTTGCCATTGTGCCGCTTCCATTCGTCCCTTGGGAGCAATCGACGTAGTAAGAGGCTGCGAATGACACATTGCATGCGAGCATACTGCCCAGGAGCAAGCCGAGGGATACAGCTAACTTTTCTACCAAACGCATACATGTCCCCTTTTCAAGGAAACGTTGATGTTGTTTTTACTCTGTCGCAGCCTGTCTCTTTTTCACACGCGCGGCATGTAATGCCGCTGCTTCGTCAGGCAGCGCCCGCTCTACCGCAAGTGCCAGCATTCCTGTCGGGACTAAACTCTTCCAGTGCTCCAGGATTGCTCCATCGGAGCGGAGGATAAAAGTTTCGGGAGCATCGCATACTCCAAAGGTTCGGCGGATGTCCCCTGTCGGATCCGAAAGCAAGACCACATTGTCGAGCGACCAATCATGCCAAGCATTAAGTAGCTCGTCAGCATTCGGGGTCCGATTTGTTTTCAAGGCGCTCGCATCCACAAGGATGGAAAATGCGCCAGAATACTGATGGGCCATACTAGCCAACGATAGTGACTGCGTTCTCGAATCTGTCGGCACGGTGTCCGGCACAGTCTGTACAAATGAGATCAGATAGACACGTGCTTGCCGGTCCTTAATATTCCACTGCTGTCCCATTCCCGATTTTCCGGCCAGTACTCGAAGCACGTCACTTTTTGTCTGGGGCGAACCACAACTGAGCCGCTGAGCCATGCAACTTGCGACCGAGGCCGCGAATGCAAACAGAACGAGCAGGCACTTTTGAATTCTCATGGCCTTAATCCGCACTTACCTTCTCCGCATGGCGCAAAGGAATCTCATGTACACTGCTGCACCTTAGGAATTGAACATGCTAAGTGAATGGCCTATGCCCAGTCGCTCAGGGCGTGAGCATAGGCCCAGTGATTACCAGGAGATGCGAGCGCTGATCTGCCCCTGCCTAGCGTAAATGCCGCTCTGCCGGTTTGCCGCAGTTGTGAGGACGTAACCGAATGTCGGGCTGGCAATGTTTGTATCCGGATCGGCGAAGTAGTGCCTATTAAATACGTCGAAGAACTCTCCACGAAGTTCCATATGAATACTCTCACCGAAAGAAAAGCTCTTGGTTAGCGCCAAGTCCTCCTCGGCAGTTCCGAATCCGGTCAGTGAGGGAACATACGGTCCTGCATTCCCCAAGCTGCCGTACTTTGGATTCGTTAGTGCGGTTGGTGAGAAATACGCACCAGCTGCCGTGGGATTTGCGGGATCAAATTTGCCTTTCGAAAAGTGGTTGGAAAGGTTGGCCCCCGGCGTCAGATTTGCGTAGACCGTGCCCGGAGAATACGTGCCGTTGATCCAGCCCGGGTAGTAGTTCGTCGAGTAGAGGGGAGTTTCGCTAGACGGACCGTATACGCCGGCGCCATAACCAAGGGGTACCCCGGTTCCGTAGTACATGGTGGAGGAGACGGTCCACCCACTCAGGGCGCCGTTCACAATCCCTGCATGGTCCGACAGGAATTTTCTTCCACGGCCGAAGGGAAGCGAATATACAACGTATCCTTTGACGATGCTCTGGTTCCACGGACGAATGAAATTCGCAGAATAGCTTTTATCGAAAATATTTTGGAGAGTAGGATGATCGACCCACGTCTCCTGGAAATTTCCGTTGTATTCGTCCGTATTGGTTCTCTGACGCGAGAGAACCCAACTCAGGTTTAAAGTCAACCCGTACGATTGTCGCTGCACAACTTCAGCTTGAAACGAGTCGTATTCAGAGATTCCGAGCGGCGAGTTAACACCAAGGATAGGACCGTAAGTATTCGTTACCTGCGGAAAAGGAGTAATGGTTTGCCACGCATATCCAGAGAAACCGGCATAAGGAAATGGCACGCCAGCTGTGGCCGCTGAGGTCGAATTGGAAATCCAATCCCAAAAGTGCGCCGAGTTAATCAGGTTCAAGTAAGTGTTGTTCGGAGGACTATTGTTCTCCAGTTCTCCGTCGTGGAGCCGGTCACCACGAGTACCGAGATAATTCAGGGAGAGCAGGGTGCTTTTGGAGAGCTGAATCTCGCCGCCAGCATTGAATTGTTGAACTCTTCCCGGCGTTAGCGAATGCGGGCTCACGGAGACCATTCCCCAAGTCAGATAATTCGGGTCCTTCGTTCCTGGAATGGATACACCCGGATAACCACCGTCCCAATTGAAAGCCGGAGCAAAGTTCGCAGTCTTGTTCACGATATTGGTTGCTACAGCTTGCGGCGCGAACCCGTACGGCACCCCACCCCAGTAGTTCGAGCCAATCGGAACATAGAAAAGCCCGTAGGAAGCGCGAGCAACGATTCGATCAGAAATTTTGTACGCGCCGCCTACGCGGGGAGCGAAATCAGTCCAATGCAGAGGTCCCTCAAACGAGGTCCCTGGCGTTGCGTACTCCATGACTCCGGGAATACCAAGAGTTGGATTGATCTTGGTGGTATTGAAGTTTCCCCAATTGCCATACTTTTCTTTCCACGGATAGGTCTGGCCCCAATTCAAACCGAGAACAAGCGTGAGCCTGTGATTGACCTTGAACGTATCGGAAGAAAACAAACTGAGCTCTTTGCGGCGGCCGTAGAGATGGACGGCGGTCTTTTCCTGTGCTTGTTGCACGTCCCCCAGCAAGAAACTGGCAAATCCAAATCCGACCTGGCTGGCCCATGGCATCGTCGGAGCTCCGGTTTGGCCATTGGAGAAATCGAAAAGCAATGGTCCACCCGGATCATTCGTGTTCATCTGAAAGCCGCGAGCTTCCCCTCCAAAGGTGAAGGTGTGCCGGCCTCGTGTCCACGTGAGGCTGTCGTCGCCTACGAAGATGTTCGAAACATACTCCCCGTTGGTGGTGTAGCCAATAGTTGATTCTGCGACACCCCCGACTGCCGGACCGAAATGGATTTCAGGAAAGTTACCGGACCCAGTATTCCCGAAGCCCAACTGCTGTGGCCAGTTGCCACTTGCCGATGTGGCAACGGTCGGATTTCTGTACCGCAGATAAGTAAAGCTGGCGACGTTCAACAACGATGTCGAGAACATATGTGATTCGTTCAGACGAAAACTACGACTGGTCACCTTTTGCTCTCTTGACCTCGCCAGGGGCCCGCCGTTGACGCTCGTGCTCGCATCCCACACACCGGATTGATCAATCAGGATACGCGGGCGCTCTGTCCAAATGAACGAACTCGCAAGCTTGTCCGAATTTCGTATGTTGTGGTCAATCTTGACGCTGAACTGAGATTGATGAAAGAAGGGGGAGTTGATGCTCGGGACCCCACCGTTCTGGGTGAGGTTGGAATTTGCGGGCTGGTAAAACTGCTGATAGATATTGACGATCTTTTTGGAAACGGCACTGAACCGGCCGGGATCGATGACGTTCAGTTGGCCGTTGTAGCTGAAATAGCATCCAGTGGTAGGATCGAGGATCGCGCCGACATAGATTTGGTTGCCGCATCCATCGGTCGCGCCCCCTGCGACCACTGGCGTTGTCGTAAGCAATGAACTGAAATTGCCCTGCAAGAATGCAGGCGTGGGTAAGGTCGAGGGAGTTCCAGCTTCTGTGTAGTTCTGAAAACGGTATTGCTCGAATGCTCCGAAGAAGAAAGTCTTATCCTTAATTATTGGCCCACCGCCACTAATCGCGTAATCGTGCTGACGGTCGAATGTTTTCCGGCAGGCAGAACCGCCAGTTTTAGAACACTCATAATCGTTGAGCCACGTGTTGGCGTTGAAAGCCTCGTTCTGATGAGAATAAAACGCCGAACCGTGGAATTTGTTGGTTCCCGATTTCAGTGAAAAGACGAATGATCCGCCACTGGTGTAAGCAGACTCTTGTCCCACAGTGCCACCCGTGTCAACTTTAAACTCTTGGATCGCGTCTATCGGCGGATAGTTCTCGTCTACCGACCCTGTTTCCGAGCCTTGCTGTAGAGTACCGTCAAGCAACACTACCTTCGAAAAACTTGGAGTCCCAACAATTCGCGTTGTCCATGTATTCCCCTCAACTCCAGGCGTCACCTGTAGAGCAAACCGATCCATTTCCCGACCTTGATCCGTCGACAAATTAAGAGGCAAGTCCTGCAGCGAACCCGTCGTCGTGCCCATCTCAGTCGTTTCGGTCTTGAGGAGAGGTGCCTCAGCGTTAACGGTCACCGATTCCGTGATCGAGCCAACTTCTAAAACGAAGTTCTGCTCGAGCGTGTCTTGCAGATGTAAGGTCAAGCCCGTCTTGTTTATGGTCTTGAAGCCATCCTTGCGAACAACCAAGCGATAGTTACCTGGTGCGAGGTCGGGAACAACGTAAATGCCGCTGTTGTTCGTTCTTCCCTGTTGGAACCCGCCGTTATCGATGTTTACGATCTGAATGTCCACTTCTTTTACAACCGCACCTTGTGCGTCCGTGATTTGGCCAGTGATCGTGGCCCGGCCGGATTGGGCCGCAAGAGTCGTTATGAAACACCACAACATCAGGAAAACCGACGCGATCAACATTCGGGACATTTTCATCGAGATTGCTCCTGGGATTGCACTCACTTCTCGGATATAAATGCCGCCAATCATCAAAATCTATACCACGCAAGTGGTAATTCAGTTAATTGCACATCACCGACATCAAAACCCCGTTCAACGCGTGGATCACTTTCTTCCGTCGGTGAGTTTGCCACATGTCACGGCTATTTGTACCAAGCCAAACAAGTAATAAATTTATTGCAGTCGCATCGGTCTTCCTTTCGAGTTGTGCTACCTTTACACGAGCAAATGCGCAGCAGTTTGTAGCTCTTACCGATCATGGGCGAAATGGGAAACCTCGAGTCTGCCGAGATGCGGCTGCGAGTAAAGGAGCCATGTGGCTTAACCTTCGCGCAGCTCTGCAAGCTCAGCGACGAGAACGTTCTCGCACATGTTCAAGCCGGTCATGACGATGCCCTCGCTGTGCTTTTTGACCGTTATCATCGGCTCGTCCTAAGCGTGGCGCTCAAAATCCTGCGCGACCTCGGGGAAGCCGAGGACGTCACCCAGGCAGTTTTCCTGGAGATTTACAAAGTGGCGGCACAATTCGACCCTGCGCGAGGCACTACTAAAGTATGGCTATTGCAATATGCCTATCACCGCAGTATTAACCGGCGAGAGTACTTAAAGAAAAGGAAGTTCTACGAAGCAGAAGACTTGGAACAAGTTGAGCGGAGCCTACTGGAAAGGTCGCAGCCGGCGGTTATCGCAGGTAATACTTTGACCTTCCAAGAGCTTCGGAGACTTGTCCGTCAGGCTCTTGAGACGTTAAATCAGCGCCAAAAACGCACCATTCAATTGGCGTATTTCGAGGGAATGTCACTGAACGATATTGCAGAACACACAGGTGAATCGCTTGGGAATGTCCGACACAATTATTACCGGGGCCTGCAACGGCTTCGGTCAGTCGTGCGTGATGGGCATTCCAATGAAGCCAAAGAAGAATCTGCGGAGTTAGCTCACCAAGGAAACGTCAATGTTAAAGCATGAGAAGTTCGAAGAAATGTGTGCGCTGAAAGCCACCGGGCAGCTTGCTGCGCAGGAAGAGCAGCAACTGGAGGAACACCTGATGGCATGCGAACGATGCCGGGCCGTGTCAGATGATTTTGCCCTGATCATTCGCGAGTTGCCATGCCCCTCGCCAAAGCTTGCCGATCGCACTGTTCTTCGCCAGAGCCAGCAAGGGGAATTCCGTTCCCGATTCCTGGAAAATGCGCGTGTACACGGTTTGCGGTTCTCCGAAGAGGCGCAACATGGACCGAACAAACCTTTCGGTTTTTTCCCAAGTACTTTTTCCCTTCGCCCTGCCCTCGCTTACGGTTTGGCTGCGATCATGGCCGTCGGAATTCTGGCTTACTACAAACGTGTTGAACACCGAGACTCTGAAGCGGCGGCGGTTAGACAGTCGGCACCTAATCAACAAACCGATAAACCCGCCCCTGTTGCCGCAAATAGGACGTCGGCAGCCGTTGATGAATTGAATAAAACGCTGATCAGCGACAATGCGGACAAGGATGGACTGATCAAGTCCCTTTCATCTCGTCTCGAAAAGGTTGAGGCGGAACTTGAGACTCGTCGATCTGAAAACGAGCGTCTGGAACTTACAATTCGTCAGTTGCACGACGCGAGTGTACAGCTGAGCAGTCAGAGCAACGAGAACGACTTGCATCTCCAGCAAATTCGGGCTGAGCTGGAGAAGGCAAATGCAGCCCGAGCTGCTGTCGAGGCCGAACTAAACGCCACTAAAGCCGAGGCAAGTGATCTTGCCCAGCAACTGCGAACGCAGCTTGCCGCGGAACAAAGGGAGCGCGAATTACTCAGCGTGGGGCGGGATATTAGGGACCTCATGGGAGCACGCAACTTGCACGTTATTGACGTCCATGATGCCGATGGACGCGGCAAGGACAAAAAATCCTTCGGCCGTGTGTTCTATACAGAGGGAAACTCTCTAATCTTTTATGCCTATGACCTGGATGAAAAGAAGGTGACGAACGCGAACTATGCTTTTCACGCCTGGGGCGAAAAATTGGGACAGCCGTCCAGTGTCAAAAGCCTTGGCTTTCTTTATGTGGACAGCAAGGAGCAGAAGCGATGGGTCCTGAAGGTGGATGATCCGCAGCAACTCGCGACGATTGATTCAGTCTTTGTTACGCTTGAGCCACACAGCAACGGAAACGAAGTTCCGCGAGGTCACAAGATTCTTTATGCATTTCTCGGAGGCGTCGCTAACCACCCCTAATGAAAACTGCAGTTTTGAATTAACACTGGGCAGCGACTCAGGCCTCAGAACCTTCTGCAGACCTTTCGGCGGTATCATCGGGTAATTATCCGCCATGCGACGCGCGGTATCGTCGATCGTGAGCGCACGGACGGTGCGACTTTGCTTCCCAATGTGAACCCCACTTTCAGTTGGGCTAGGTTGGCGCAACGCATCCCGGTACGTATAGCGCTCCATAATGTGCCGACCGGCATAATTCTCGTTGCCGGACAGACCGCGACTGTCACCATCCTGCCGGGGGAGCGCTGATGAAATGCTACCTTGCGTCAGTTCTGACGCTGTGTTGCATGCTCGGCGGTTGCATGGTAGGGCCTGATTATCATCTACCAAAACTCGCGTTCCACATTAACTGGCACGAAGCCAAGCCCAAAGCGGTGCGTAACACTATACCGAGGAAAAGAACGCTGAAATGATGAAATGGTCCGAATACTGAGCCACAGACCTGAGTCGAAAGAAGGATGGCGGAGAGAGTGGGATTCGAAGCCGATTGCAAGCGTCAATTAAAGGACTTAATGCGACACGGACAGCATCTTAAGCGCACGTAAGTCTATGGAAGACCAGCCCACTGATTTTAAGTGATTTGCCAAGGCAACAAAAGTGGACTTCTCTCTCGTCGAGCGTGCCTCGCGGCGTATGAGTGTAAGAATCCGGGCAGATTCGGATTGAGGCGTCGTTTAGTAATCCGATTGTGTCAAGTTGGTTAACGCAAGTGTAGGATTGCGCAATTGCACCGGATCGAGGGCATGTTTTTCGAGATCGAGCCGAGGTTGGGCGCTCAAAAGGAGCTCGGAGACCAGACATCGCAACTTGGCAACCTGCGGGATCCCTCAGGCCATTCTGCCGACCTAAGCTTGAAACGTTTGACTGGTCCCCTTTCACTAGTCCTCAAGACGCAGACTTTGGGCCGTGCTGCTGCGGATGAAGACCGTCGGGAGTTCTCCCGATGAAAAATCGTTCTACGATGTCGCGAACAAGCGAGACGGATATAACTATAGTGTTGTTTTCGAGGTCAAAAAGGAAATTCCGGAATCCAGTGCACAGCAAATCTCACCAAGCTTCACCTCACCGGATACCGCATGGATTGGCAATTTGTACCAACACAAGCCAGTATTACACTTGTGTTAATTTCCTAATTCGCATGGATGAGCCGCTGTGCGGAAACGATCCCGGGCATGGAGGTGGTCGATCAAGTCATGAAGATCTGGAAAGCCTGCTGAAAAACGGTTACGAAATGTCGCGCACTTCAAATCGTCCGGCTCCGACAATCTCGATCAGCTTGTTGTGAGCGATATCCGAACCACATCTTGTCTGCAAGCGTCGATTGCGGCAAGCTTGGCGAATGAATCAGCGTAGAGAGCAGGTCTGGACGATCGGGAGTGTTCACCAACTCATTGCTTTTCCAATTTCCATTTTCCATTTTTATTTTCGGCTGCCTGGCTTCGGCGGATCGGCATGCTTTCATGGTGCGGACGAAGCCGGTGTGGCGGTATTTCCCGGCACATCCTTGACCGGCAATTTCGCGGCTTCCTTCACGATGGCTGCGGCGCGTTGCTTGCTGATATTGCACGCGGGATCGTAGATGCGGCATTGCGCCAGCGTGTACTTGCAGCCGCAATCGCAGTTTTCCGCGTTGAGCTTGTGCAACGCGGCTATGCGTTGTTCCGGCGTCAATTTCGACGTCTCCACTCCCGGCAGCATGGTCGCGCGGTCCGCGTGCTTCAGAAACACTTCACCGGTATCTTCAAAGGTTTCGACTATCGCCGGAACGGGCATATTAAGCAGCGCGCGCGCTTCGATTTCGTACAGTGCCGGATTGAACAGCCCCACATGCTTCTGCACCACTTTGCTGTCTTGGTTGATGATGAACAGCGTCGGCAGCGCGGCGATGCCTCCAAAAGCGAGGCGCACCGGCACCGAGGTCATCGCCACCGGATAGTTGATGCCCTGGTCTTTCACGAACGAGCGCAGTTGCTCCTCGTCGTCATCCACATCCATGCCGATAATCTGCAGATGGTCCTTATACGTCTCCTGAATTCGGATCAGGCTGGGGATTTCAGCGCGGCACGGCCCGCACCAGGTCGCCCAGAAATTCAGCAGCACCACTTTGCCTTTGTACACTTCCAGGCTGAGTTCCTTTCCGTTCAGGTCTTTGGCCCTGACGTCCGGCGCAGGGTCGGGATCGCGCACGAAGCGGATGGCCAGTTGCTGTTGCTGCTGCTGCTGCTGTAGCTGCGCGCGCGACTCCAGTGGCATCAGCGCCGTCCCCAGGCCCAGCGCGCACACCCCCAGCACCATTCGCAGACCCTTCTTGTTGTGTTGGCGCATGCGGCTCATGAGGCTCTTACTTAGGAGAACATACTCGGGTGCCCCTGCCAAGCGCTGCGCGTGAATGGTGCTCCGTGACTCGTCGGACTAGGAGAGTTCAGGTCGACAGTGGGTTGCCGTTTCAGTTTCGATCTGCTTGTTGAGCAGGAAATGTTCATCACCTGAATTCTTCACATACTCGACAACAGGGTTAATCCAGTCCCGGGAATCGCTAAAACGTCTTTTACCAGATTGTCGTCACGGCTTTCGAACCAAGAATGTCCGTATCCGCGGTGACCAAAGGAAGCCCTTCCACTCGAGCCGTCGCGCCGATCAGTCGGTCCTGAGGATCTTCGGGATAGTCGGAGGGAAGCTGCACAGCATGGACAGCAATTTCAGAAGTAATGGGACGAATGATCACCTTCGAAACGCAGCCCCGTACGAACGCTTCTACCGTGCCCGATACTTGAACCCTGCCATTTTCCGCGAGCCAAGCCAATTCCCACAAAGTAATCGCGGCGACGGCAACTCCGTCTTTCGCCCGAGCATCCAGGATCGCTTCCCGAGCCTTCTTGGAGAGCTTCTTTGGATCCAAAGACATCCAAAGAAGGACATGAGTATCAAGCAGAATCATTTGGACTTCCAATCCTCCGCAGGAACCGAGTGGATGATGTCACCAACGATTCTTGCTTTTCCTGTCATATAGCCGAATATCTGGTCGCTCTTCTTGCGAGCTGCAACGAGTTTTGCAACAGGTTTGCCACGCTTCGTAATCAGCACCGGCTCTCCGCTCTGCTGCACTTCGTCCATTACGGCTAGACACCTAGACTTGAACTGTCCAGCAGCCATTTCCTTCATAGCTTCTCTCCTACCGTCGTGCATGGTCATCGTATCATGACCATGATCATAAGGCAAGGCCTATAGAAACCGAGATCGCGCCTCGCTTGCCCCTGCTTCGGCTGCTGGGGACATGAACTCTCCAGTTCATCCATTCAAGCCCACGGGAACCGGGACATCATGCCGCGCAGGCCTCGGGAACCTGCGCGGCGGCTTTCTGGTTGAGGTAATCAGCGGCTCGTTGGGCATGGGCGGCGGCTGCAAAAATGGCGCGGTTGTCGTTCGTGGGGATTCGAGCCAGGTAGCGATATAGGCGGCGTTCTCTTCCCGCGGTTCCTGGTTCAGTTTGAGCTCAGCGCACAGGAAAGCAGAGGCCAGTGAGCAACCAGTTCATCACGGCTGTACCCTTCGTCACCCCACGTCTTCCGGCCGAAGTCGGAGGGGGCAGGAAAGCCGGACCGGTGCGCGAAGGCCCAGCGCTTCTGCAAGGCCGCGTCATCTGCGGCGTCTGCGGAAAACGGATGGGTGTGCATTACGACATCGCTGATTTAGCACCTGTAAGCTGGGAAAACAAAGCAAGTGATTGCAGACTGATTGCAGACTGATTGCAGCGCTTGCAAGTTGTTGAAAATATGGCGAAGAGAGTGGGGTTCGAACTTTACTCGAAAACGTAGTTTCAACAACATAGAGAACACGGCGGGCACCGTAAAAGCGATGGAAAACAGTGGTAAGCAGTGCTAACGGATCACAAACGGATCACGGCTCAGTGTCACCTCAAAAGGAAGTTGGGCGGGTACACTGTTGTTCTACCCTGTGACGCGTCGAGGGAGGTCCAATCTGCATGCCGGCGTCGGAGTCAGAGTTCCGGCTTCCCAATGGCTGACGATTCCGCAGTTGATGGATAAGCCCGTTTGTCGGTAACCGATCTGGTGCAACTTACGGCATGCCCGTTATCTAGAAGTAGCTTGAGGTTTCCGCAGCTAGTTTCGAAAACATCGGCAACAGCGTTGAGATGATGCATGGGGAACGAGTCTTAGCATCGTACGAGGTTTGCTCAGAACAGGTCCGCCTCGTGTTGCAACAAGCGGTCGAGTGGTTTCGACCGTTCCGACTACTCAGCGCAGGCTTTGGAACAACCGCCCAGCGTCCACCCAACGAGATTTTGTGCTTGCGCTTTCATTCTGCCGCGCTGTTTACGGCCTGACTTTTCGTAAGGGACGATCGGAAATGTTATGACATAATAACGAGGTAAGACCTCTTGCTGCCTGTTTAGCCGCAAAGGCACTCCGAGCCAACCCACAGTTGAGCCAGATCTCTGAGGTTGTGTTTGTATGTACGCGTTACCGAGTATTCCCTCCCACCTTTTACACGGAGCCTGTACTCCCCGGTCGGTAAGGGTTGGATCTCCTCCACGGCCGAAGTATTCACGACGACCGAACGGTGGATGCGAATAAAACCGTAGGGTTTGAGCTTCTCCGCCATGGACGACAGGGACTCGTGCACCAAATAGGGATGACGCTGGTGTCGCAACGAAACGTAATTACCTTCGGCTTGCACTGCCAAGATGTCGGCTAAATCCAAGAGCAGGATGCTCCCTTTTGCCTTGAACGCGATTCGTGGCGCCTGCCGTTTTGCGATAACCTCCAACTGCCGCAAGACTCGCACGAAGTTGGCAGCATCAACTCCGATTAACGGAAGCAATGATGTATCTGCAGTCTCGCAGAAACCTTCTGCTGTCGGTTCAAGAGCGTAGTCCCGTCTACTCTTGGCGGAGCAAATCGTGGCTCCCCGCATTGGGCTAGCCGAAACGTCCTCATTCGCGGGAGCAACTTGTGGCACAAACATCTCAGGTGCGCTGGCCTTCTGATCTTGAATCTCGCCTGCCCTCATGATGGAACCCCTCGCTGTCTCGTCTCGACTTCCCGCTACCTGAACTGAGATTGACGAGTGCACGTTTCTAATCGAAATGTTCTTGCACAACCGGAGCAGCGGGATCAGCCGCCCGCAGGTTACTTCTGCCCAGTGCCCACTGCTGAGGGAAAGGTGGATTGCGCGCCGAAATAACACTCAATGGATTGCAACTTTCCGTTCTTGATCCGGAGATAATCAACGTTCCGGAACGATTTACCGTTCTCGGTGTGGCAAAGATACTTCACAAAAGCATCCGCTGCGCCCGTGTTGATCCGCTCCAGGTCAAAGTGTCCAATGAAATCAACCTGTGTGTCCCAGCATTGCGTTTTGAAAGTGCTCTTGCTGATGTGGTCGTCGCCGGCCGCGCTGGTAAACGTGAAGTCGTCGGCGAGCAAGATGTTGAACGTGTCTAAATCCTTTTTCTCCTAAGCCGCGTACCACTCACGGATGATCTCCTCGTTGGTTAAGTTCTGCCCACCCAATGCGCTGGCACTTGCCGGTCCCGACAGATTCACGGCACTCACCAGCACGCAGGCTCCCGTTGCAAGCAGATTCCTGCGCGACACTCCGATCCCTGTCATTATTCGTTCTCCTTCATGATGATGTAGTGTGAAGCGATTCGCCGATTCCTGGCATACCAACCTGTTGGTATGTAACTGGCTACATGAGACACCGATGCAATCGACCTCGCTTGCGCCTGCCCGCCGCGCGAAGTGAACTCAGCCAGCCCACGATATTTTCAATTCCCATATTCCACAACTTCGCATCTTGAGCATTCTTTGCCAACACTTCGTAGCCTTCGACCATCGCGATCAGAAAGCTCGCAGTCTCTTCCGGAACCAGGTCGCGGCGGACTGTTCCCTGAGACTGCCCCCTCCGCAGAGCCATCGCAATACCTTCTTGCCAGGCCTGGAAGATTCTCTCCAATCGCTTGCGGAATTGTTCGTCGAGCTGAGACATCTCCTGTGCCAAATTGACCAGGGGACAGCCGGCCTTTAAGTCTCTTGGCCGGCTTGGTATCGACTGTACAATGCCGATCAAAGCATCGATAGGGTCCCTGTCCTTGCTTCGCTCTAAAGGAAGCACCCACCTCTCGCGGGGGAATTTTGCGACGATCTCTTCGATAATGGCGTATCCCAGAGCTTCCTTGCTCTCGAAATGATAGTAGAGAGCTCCTTTGGTGACGTTAGTGGCGGCCAGGATTGTATCGATCCCGGCACTTTGGAAGCCATGCCTGTAAACCTCCCGAAAAGCCGCTTGTAGCAAGCGTTGCCGCGTCCGCTCAGGATTACGCGGCCTTGGCGCTCTACGTTTTGGATTCTTGCGTGCTACCAACATACCAACCAGTATGGATGTTAAACCATTCGAAAGTCAATCGAATTGATTGGACTGACTCCTGGTTCCCGGCATTCTTGAATTTCGTACCCTCTCGCCGATGTGTATGAGAAATTGGAGAAACAGGCGCTCTAGCCGCCTTGGAATCGTCACAGTATTTTGTCAGCCCGCCACTCTGCTGTGAAGTCCGAAATGTCTGTGCTGTTGTGTCACGTAATTGTTCTTCCGGTGGAACGCCACATGCTCCCGTCATTTCGGCACGGCAACTTTCATCGGAGGAAAAGAGGAAATATGAGCGCACTAAGACGTTTGCGGAATTCCTGGATACTGTGGGTTACGGCGATGGTTCTGGCTTGCTTCAGCAATGCGGTCGCGCAAGCGAGATACAAAGTTCAGGATTTGGGAGTTCAGCACCCTGACAACCTGGGCATGGCCATGGGCCTCAATAATTACGGCTGGACGCTGAATATGGAGCAACTCCTGGATCATTCCGCCATTTCCACCCTCTTCCCGGCCGTGCAAGGCACGGTGAGGATCAGCATCGGCGAACTCAACCTTCCACTCGGCACGCTTGGAGGAAAGAACAGTTCGATCAATTGGAACGGAATTAACGACCGCGGGGAATCTGTCGGTATGTCCGAAACATCCGTTTCAGATCCGAATGGCGAAGACCTCTGCGGTTTTGGCACACACGCTACATGTCTTCCCTTTCTTTGGCAAAACGGCGTCATGCACGCTCTCCCGACGCTGGGCGGGAATAACGGGCAGGCCAGCGCCATCAATAACAGCGGACAAGTCGTAGGATATGCAGAAAATGGTATCGTGGACTCCACTTGCCCGGCTGGCGTCACTAACAATCGGGTTGACCTGCCGGCGTTGTGGGACAAAGGGAAAGCCCAACCTCTTTCTACGATCGGTAACGATCCAGACGGGGTCGCATTCGGCATCAACAATCACGGCCAAGCCGTAGGCTACTCGGGAACCTGCACCGCAGCGAATTACGCCGTACTGTGGGAGAACGGCGCTGCCACCCCGCTTGCGGACCTCGGAACTCCGGGCGCCATAGCCTTCGCCATTAACGGCCACAACCAGATTGTTGGCCAAGCCGTCAACTCTGAGGGCACAGCCTTGGCCGCTATTTGGGAGAACAATACAGTCAGAAGTCTTGGCGGCCTTCTGCCGGGAGATGTTTCCTCTTTTGCCACCAGCATCAACAACCGGGGCCAGGTGGTGGGAAGCTCCTTCGACTCCAGCTCCAACTGGTCCCATGGCCTCATCTGGGAGAACGGGGAAATGTTCGACCTTAACAACCTATTTCCCGCACGTTCCAACCTCTATGTAATCTCGGCTAGCAACATCAATGAGAGCGGACAAATCGCGGGTATGGCGGTGGAGATGGCCGGGCCGCACGCGGGACAGATCGTCCACGCCTTTCTGGCAACCCCGGTAGACGAAGACCAGGGCAAGACGGTTGCAGACGTCACAGGTACGCATCCGAAAATCACTATGCCCGCGGCAAATGTTGGCAAGCAGCTTTCGCCGAGATCCGCACACTGCTCAATCCACGATAAAGGCAGTTTCTGAGCTTCCGCACCATGCATTCCGGCCATGCTGCGCGAAGGCAGAAGATCTTGAGATTGTTTGCAGAACACCTGGGTCACGCGACAGGTTGCTGTGACCCAGAGTGTCTACCGTGAGAGCTACTAGGAAGAGCGAGTGCACGCGGCCACCTGAACTGTCACGGTCGTTATCGATCTAGACGGGATCGCATTCGGCATCAACAATGAAGGCCAGGCGGTGGGAAGCACTCAGGACTCGCAGGGCAGCTGGTCCCATGCCTTCATCTGGGAGGACAACGTGATGACCGACCTTAATACGCCGTTTCCTGCCAGCTCCAACCTCTTCGCATTCATGGCGAACAGGATCAACGAACGCGGACAAATCTCGGGCATGGCAATCGTACTCAGCGGGCCGGAAGCGGGCAATATCCACGCCTTTCTAGCAACCCCTGCACACCAAAGCATGGGCAAGTCGGTTGCAGAGGTCGCGCCTACACGCTCGAAATCCAATTTACCCGCGAATGTTAGCAACCAGCATTCTCACAGCTCGGCACACTGCCGACTCGAGCGATAAAGCTATTTGCCGGAGCATCCGCACCATGCATTCCGGCCATGTGCTGCGCCAACGCACATGGCCGGATCATGTGCGGATCAATCTGGGTCTCGCCAATGTCCACATGACCCAGGTTGTTTACGGGCAAGAGCTGGTGGAGGAGCTCTCGAAGGAGCTCGCCGACATATACCATGGCTTCCCGCGTTCGCCATTGCGTTGAGTGTCCAAAATGCTTGACTCGATATTTGCCTGGCTTCAGCCCGTACCGTAACGGGTCGTATTTGCTGCCGCTGGCTGAAGGATTCGCACATGAATGGACGCTGTACTGTGCCTGCGGGACACCACCCATGTCCAGTCGATGGAGGTGGAGCGACCTGAAGCGATATGCGGTCTCGAATCAGGCACACGATCGCGGTTATGGTCCACCCGAGGACATTGTGGCTGTAGACAAGAAGTCGCATTTTTCGGGTTAAGATTGGCGGGACTGAGATTGGCTTGTCTGAACCAATTCAGTTCAGTATTTTCTTGGCTCCAGGTTTGTCGGCATCGAGGAGATCATGAATCCAACGCCTGCGTTTCCTCATTGCAGAATTCTAACCCGCTGCTCGCAATCCTGTGGGCTGTGCGGCACGCTGGACATTAGCGCCGCGTTCGTCGTCAACCGGTATTTTGGACGCCTGCCAATGCGGTTGCTGAAAGGAAGCGCCGCCGACAAGCGAAGTTGGAGATGGGATTGTGGTCTGATGGTCGGCCAACCGAAAGCTATCCAGAAAACGGGATTCGAGGAGTTGGCCGGATTAGTAACGACTAGTCGGCTTATGTGGATCGATTTGTACCGTTATCGCCATTCATGCGTATCCTATTCCGAGACTATGACCTGATCCTCTTCGGAGGGCCGTCCTCCTCTCTGGCTAACCGATTCGGCCTTCGGCGGCCATCTCCTGTTGTACTTCGGTTGCTGTGCGTTGCGAACTTTCGCGACTGAGACTACGGGGAAGCTTGCTCCCGTCATTTGTGTGGATGTGGCATCGTGTTGAGCCCGCGAAACAGATACGTACGCGAAGCGGTTGTTGACCAATAGCTCGCTTTTCTCGGTGTCCACGTTGATTAGCATTCGATCCGCGGTTTGGCCCTGACTGCTACGGCTGGTCACTGCGCATCCGTGGTCAGTGATTGCAGCGGGGTGAAAAGCTGGATTTTCTGAGCGTGCAAGCTTGATTGCGGAGGAAACAGCAGAAATTGCGCCAGCCGTTATGTGAACTTTCCCAACACCTCACAGACCCCGAAGGAGGGCAACTGTCGGCTCACAGCAGTTCGTCGCTCTCGGCGATAGTAAACCGAAGAAATTGAGGCGCTACCTGGGCCGAAGGCGCGCTAGAAGCGCTATTCGGGTCCCACAAACGCGCAGTGCATCTTCACGACTTTCGGGTTAAATGACCACAAGCCTCGATACGCCCACTGAAGAAGTGTCGTTCCATAGGGTTTCGACTTAGTTCGCGAGCGGTAGAAAAGCGTTCATGGGCGACCTTGGGCCTGCCAGCCTGCAGCTCAAATTCGGCAAACGCCGCGTGGTAGAAGGGGTATTTCGATAGTCGCTCTGAATCAGCAATCGCTAACAGCGCTGTCAGGCCACTCTCGGGTCCGTCACGCTGTCCGACCGCAATTGCCCGATTGAGCGCCACAATCGGAGTTGGCCGAATTGTCATCAACGCGTCGTAAAGCGACACGATTTCTGCCCAGTTCGTCGCTTGCATGCTCGGAGCGGTCGCATGGACGGAGGCAATTGCCGCCTCCACGTGGTATTCGCTCAGCTCTGAACCGGTGGCAGACAGATCCAGAAGCCGCAGCCCTTCGGCGAGGAGCCTCTGATCCCATAACGATCGATCCTGCTCGAAAAGAGAATTCAACTTGCCGGATGCGTCCAGCCGAGCTGGCAATCGAGCCTTGTTCAGGCACATCAGTGCCGAAAGAGCATATGAACTCGGCGTCGCGCCAAGCGGATGTTCCAGAATAAGCGCAGCCAGTCTCATGGCCTCCTGACAAAGTTCAGCCCGCACCGCCGACTCCGCTGAGGCGCCGTGATAGCCCTCGTTGAACAGCAGATAAAGTGCTCGCTGGACCGCTGGGAGTCGAGCCGAGAAATCGGCTGGGGCATGCGTGTCGAACAGCCTCTTCGATCCTGCCAAGACTTTCTTTGCCCTCGGAATTCGCTTTTCTACCGCTGCATAGGTGGTCACAAAAGCGGCGGCGACCTCATCGATGCCAAATCCGCAAAGGATATTAAGGATGAGCATCACCTGCGCTTCCTCAGTGAGCCGAGGGTGACAGCAGGAGAACATCATGCGGAGCTGGTCATCTTTAATAGCGGTATCGGTGAACATTTCTTCCACAACCGGAGCCAGAGTCCATTCGCTTTGCAACCACCTCATTAACTCCGGTTCGTAGGTCCGCGCCGTCTTCTCGCGACGCATCATGTCGAGCGCGCGATTTTTAGCGGCAGCCATAAGCCATGCTGACGGGTTTTCGGGAACTCCGCGGAACGACCACACCTCCAGCGCTCGACAGAAGGCGTCTTGCACAACGTCTTCTGCGAGCGCCAGATTGTGGACGCCGAAGATGCGCGTCAGCACCGCAACCATACGGCCGGCCTCATGCCGAAAAAGATGGTCCGTGAGTTCCATTTACATGTTTATGACTTGGATCGGCCGAACTTCGACCGAACCACCAACTTCCAGAATCGGACAGTTCTTCGAGAGTTCCACTGCGTGCTGCAAGTCTCGAGCCTGGATCAACGAAAAGCCGCCGACGACATCCTTGGCCTCGGCAAATGGACCATCGGTTACGGTTTTCTGTTTGCCCTTGACCACCGTGCCAGAGTGCTCCAGCGGATGCCCGATGTCCTTCAAATGTCCTTTTTCGCCAAGGTCCTTGAACCAGGCCCGCCATTTTTCCATCGTCTTCTGCATTTGCTCGGGTGATGCGTTCGTGTCTCGACCGCGGTACAAGAAGGTAAAGTCGCTCACTGTGTTTTCCTCCAAGATGTGTTTGTTACTTCCACTCTAATGACGGCTGAGGGGCGCCAAGCCGGACATCCTTTTTTACCTCCGGCGCACCTCTTTTCTGGTTTGACCGCCAACGTTCTCGTTCCCCCACTTCCGATGCCGACGCGGACGCTCCAGGTCTTGATGAAGGTGACCCCTCATACAGAGAGAGATCTTCATTGATGCCCACGAGTTTGAACACCTGCCCACCTGGAGCCTGAAAATAAAGGTGCGGATCGGGCACATCGAGCTTCTTGACGCCGAAGGCGAGAATTTTCTGTTTCATTTCCTCGATGTTATCGGTCTTGATTTCCAGGTAGATTGCCTTCAAAAAGTCGCTCTCATCCAGAGCGGTGCTCTGGTACACAAAGCAGAAGTGGACGTCATCCAATTGAAAGCGGTCCACTTCATCGGTGTTTACCGTGGCTTTGCAGCCCACCCACACAATGAACAGCCCGTGCAGAAAGAGGACGAAAACGGCAAGCGCAGAATAGACGTTCGAAGCCCTAACCACTCCTAGAATCTATCGCACCGTCAGGTTGCGATCTACAAGACACCAAGTGAAGTTCACGACTTTCTGGAACCGGGAATAGTATGGTTGCGAATGGGCATCCGCAAAATCATTCACGTCGACATGGATGCGTTTTACGCTTCCCCGGCGGTTGACTCCTCCGCCCGGTTGGGACCCTGCGTTGCGAGACCCTCGAAAATCGTGTGCATCGGACTGAACTACGCGCGCCATGCCTTGGCGGGAGGTGCAGAAGTGCCCAAGGAGCCGGTTTTGTTCCTGAAAGCACCCTCTGCACTTTCCGGACCAAATGACGACTTAATCATTCCAAAAGGGTCGCAGAAGACGGATTGGGAAGTCGAGCTTGCTGTTGTAGTTGGAAAAAGGGCAGCCTACGTACGACTCGAAGAGTCTATGGGAATACGTCGCTGGTTACTGCCTCCACAATGATTACAGTGAGCGGTCATTCCAGATGGAGCGCGGCGGTCAATGGGTCAAGGGCAAGAGTTGTGACTCCTTCGCGCCTCTCGGACCCTTCTTGGGCCACCACCGACGAAATAAAAGATCCTCACCATCTGCGATTATGGCTGACAGTTAATGGAACCACCATGCAGGATTCCAACACATCCGATTTGATATTCCGAATTCCGTTCATTCTTAGTGACGTCAGTCAATTCATGACACTCGTGCCTGGGGACGTGATTTCAACTGGAACGCCTGAGGGTGTTGGATTCGGACTCAAACCACCCCGATATCTCAAACATGGCGATCTAGTTGAATTTGGTATCGAGGGTCTAGGGACGGCTCGGCAGCGCGCTGTAACCTACGAAGAAAGAGGTAAAACGATCGCCTAGGAAACAGCCAGCGCCAGCACGTGCCTTAGCGCAGCTCCGTTTCGAATATATAAATCACAAATCGATATGTGGGTCCGGTCGTTGCGTCAAAAAGTTTGATCGAATACCATGTGTGCCTCAAACTGGCTGCGAAAAGAGGACTCCAACGATGCGCGCACGTGAACTCCTACTGGTTTTGCTTTTGCTGACCAGCGCGACCCTCGCGCACGGGGTGCATGATCGTCCCGCTTTCGACAACAGCTTGGGTTACCGGTCCTTCTACTACAGCGAGGGTTTTTTCATCTCCCCCAGTGAACTGGAGCTCATCGACAGTAAGGTTCCCACTGATGAAGCTCACTACGTCAGTCCGCCCAACTCCCTACGCCTGAAGTGGCGGTCGCAGACTGGCGGTGATTGGCTTATGAGCCTGAAGGTCAGGGCACGCTATGGCACAGCCGACTTTTCAGGCGACTCATTGTTTTTCTGGTGCTATTCAGAAACCGATCTTTCTGCAGATGATTCGCCTATGATCTATTTGAAAGACGCAAACGACGAGGGCACCCCCAGCATCCGGCTCATCGGTCACCTCGACAATCTTCCGGCCCGCACGTGGGTACGCGTGAAGTTGCCATTTGATTCATTCGTGGGCCTTGTCAGGGATACGGGGGTGCCACGGTTCGATCGACATCGCCTCGCACGGATAACCATCGTGCAAGGGCTCGACGACGGAAAGCCACACACGATTTATATCGACGAGATCACGATTGGCGATAACGTTGCGCACAACAGCAGGGGCCTCACGGTTCCTACCGGCCTCCAAGCGAAGGGATATGAGAGGCACGTTGATTTGACATGGGCTCCCACCAACGATGCTGATTTACGGTATTACAAGATTTATCGCTCTTTCGACGGGAAAAGTTACACACCCATCGGCATCCAGAAAGGGAGTCCGACTCGCTACGAGGATTTCCTTGGCGAAAGCGGCAAGACTTCCTTCTATAAGGTTAGCTCAGTAGACGTGAACTACAACGAGTCGGCTCTCTCCTCGGAAGTAGAAACCGCCACTCGCACGATGAGCGACGAAGAACTTCTCACCATGGTTCAAGAAGCCTGTTTTCGATACTACTGGGAGGGCGCGCACCCGATCGCTGGCATGGCAATTGAAATCTTGCCGGGCGATGAAAACCTGGTGGCAGTGGGAGCTTCTGGCCATGGCATCATGGCGCTGCTTGTCGCTGTCGAGCGCGGCTTTATCACCCGGGAGCAGGGTGTCGAGCGAATGCTGAAGATCACCCGCTTTCTGTCCAAGGCGGATCGATTCCACGGCGTATTTCCGCATTTCTTGGACGGTAGAACCGGAAAAGTGATGGCGCGCTTCGGGAAATACGACGACGGTGGCGATCTCGTCGAAACAGCATTCCTGATGCAAGGACTTCTAGCGGCGCGGCAGTATTTCACCCAGAATATCGCCGCAGAGCAGGAGATCCGGAAAATCATAACCTCACTCTGGAGGTCAGTCGAATGGGATTGGTACCGCAGCGACAGCCGCAGCAGTTTTCTGTACTGGCATTGGTCGCCCGATTACGGCTTTTACATAAATCATCCGCTGATCGGATGGAATGAGACCATGATCGTTTATTTGCTCGCGATCGCGTCGCCTACTCATCCCGTCCCAGCCACGATGTATCACACCGGTTGGGCGGGACAGTCGGAGCGGGCCCTCCAATATCGGCGCTGGTGGAGCCGGACCAGTCAAGGCGATCACTACGTCAACGGGAATAGCTACTACGGCATCAAACTCGATGTCGGAGAGGGGAATGGGGCAGAGCTTTTCTTTACCCATTACTCCTTTCTTGGTTTTGACCCCCGCGACAAGAAAGATGCTTACGCAAACTATTTCAAAAACAATCGCAATATTGCGCTGATCAGCCACGCGTACGCTGTCGCGAACCCCGGAAAGTACATTGGGTACGGGGATAATTCGTGGGGGCGTTCCGCGGGCATCAATGCAGCCGGCGGGCGCGCCTACCCACGAGACGACAGTGGAACGATCACCTGCACGGCGGCGCTCGCTTCGTTTCCGTACACCCCCCTTGAATCGATGAAAGCCCTGAAACATTTCTATCGAGACCTCGGTGAAAAGCTGTGGGGGAATTATGGTTTTCGGGACGGCTTCAATCTTTCGGAAGACTGGTTTGAGGACGTTTACATGGGACTTAATCAGGCTCCCATTGTGGTGATGATTGAAAATTACCGGTCTGGCCTCATTTGGAAACTCTTTATGTCGAATGCGGAAATCAAGCCAGCCCTGGATGGAATCGGCTTCCAAGCTGATTTTGAAAACAAAGGCTCCACGAATCGATAAGCCTCAGACTTTGTGAAGCTCTCGGTATCGTGCAGCCGCTTCTCTTCCAATGAGACTCGCCGCAATCGTCAAATAAGACATGATTGTAGTAGTCGGTGCCATCAGGGGCACGCACGTCGCACAAGTAACGGACCGCCTCGCCCCGCGGAAAAGAGCGCAGATGCGCGCCGCTTTCGGTGAAGGCCCGCCTCTCGATGTCTACAGAAACGATCTCTACGGAAAACTCTGCAGATTTGCTCTAAGAACCTCGTACCGCGCGATGTATCTTCTCGTATCCGTTACCTCCGCGCCCCTAATCGCTTGACTGTTGAAATTAGCCCGTGCTAGAAGCGGAATTAGTTTGTACTTAAACCGCTTTTGCAGAGATTTAGTCGATTCTCCGGGGCCTCATCGCAAGGAGCGGTTCCACGCAAACACACCGAGGAGATCCTATGGCGCACTCGAGGTTGGCAGTCCGCGTCGCGCTGCTTGTCGTTTGCACGATTTGCTTCACTAGGTTGGCTCAGGCTCAGTATCGCGCTTCCCTCCGCGGAACCGTGACCGATCCCCAAGGTGCCGCGATTGCTGGCGCGACCGTGACTCTGGTCAACCCAGATACCAGCAGCACCATGGTGTCGATCTCCGACAGCAATGGCATTTACAACTTCAACGGGCTGTCGCCGGCTCCCTACAAAATCACTGCGGAGCGCGAGGGGTTCAAGAAGAGAGTGCTTGAGCACGTGCAGATTATCCCCGAGCAGCTGAATTCGCTGGACCTGGGACTGGAGCTGGGCCAGGTTGACCAGATCGTGACTGTGTCGAGCACAACTCAGGCGCTCGACACGGAAACGGCCACCGTGAGCGCCACCATCACCAGCAACCAGATCCAGCATCTGCCATCGTTCAATCGCGACGTGTTTCAGCTGGCACAACTGACGCCGGGAGTTTTCGGAGATTCTTCGCAACAAGGCGGGGGCGGAAGCTTTGCTCTGCCTGGAAACCAGGGGCCGGGCGGGCCAAACGGCGGTGCTGGCATTTTCTCGACCGAGAACGGCCCGCAGATCCAGAATGGGGGCGGCCAGTATGAGACCAACAGCATCACCGTCGACGGCATCAGCACGGTGAGTGCGGTGTGGGGTGGCACGTCGGTGATCACGCCCAGTGAAGACTCGGTGGACAACCTCAAGGTGGTCTCCAATAGCTACGATGCGGAGAACGGCCGGTTCAGCGGCGCGCAAATCCAGGTCACCTCGAAGAGCGGCAGCAATCAACTGCACGGCAGTGCATTCTTCAAGGCATCCCGGCCAGGATTGAACGCCTATCAGCGGTGGAACGGCGTCGGTTCGAACAGCGCGGGTACGCCAGCGGCGCGTGGCCTGAATCGTGATGATAACCGACTCAACCAATACGGCGGCAGTATGGGCGGGCCCCTGTGGAAAAACAAGATATTTGCCTTCTTCAACTGGGAGACCAGCCCGCTTTCGGCCGCCACTACTTCGCAAGGCTGGTACGAGACTTCGCAGTTTGATTCCTCGGCTGCGACAGCGGGGAGCATTGCGGCAAAGTATCTCTCCTTCCCGGGAAATACTGTTTCTACAAACGCGATCATTCTGCGTACCTGCGCATCCATCGGCCTGCAGGAGGGGGTAAACTGCAACACCACGTCCGGGGGCTTGGACGTGGGATCGCCGTTGACGACGGGCTTGGGAAAGCAAGATCTGAGCTACGGTGGCAACTCCGGTCACCCTGGCGTAGGCGGCGGGCTGGATGGAATACCAGATTTGGCGTTGTTCAACTCGCAGAACCCGACGAAAACATCACAGATGCAGTACAACGGCCGGGTCGATGCAGATGTTACCCATAAGGACAGGCTCAGCTTCACAATCTACTGGGTGCCGGTAGCAACCACGAATTTCCAAGGCACTAATCGTCCGCTAAACCTCTGGCATCACTCGCAGGTCAACGATGCCTTTGCGCTGATCTGGACTCATACCTTCTCCCCCACTTTGCTGAATCAGGCGCGTGCCAATGCCGCCGGCTGGCGCTGGAATGAGATTGCGAGCAATCCGCAGGCGCCCTTTGGATTGCCGCAGGCCAATATCGATGCCATCGGCAACTCAGTGGGCACAACCCCCGCAACTCCTAAGTTCTTCGGTGCCAACGGACCGAGCAACCTGAACCAGTGGACCTACACCTACAACGATGTCCTGACCAAGATCATCGGCCGTCACAGCGTCAAGGTCGGCGGCGAATTCACCCGCCTGTTTTACTTGAATAACCCTGTCTATGCCGCACGGCCGGGTTTTAACTTCCACAACCTGTGGGATTTTGCCAATGACGCCCCTTGGCAAGAGACTGGCCAGTTCGATCATGCGACCGGTATCCCCTTCGCGAACCGCCAGGACGGCCGGGAAAACATATGGGGCTTTTTTGGGCAAGACGACTTCAAAATCCGTTCGAATCTGACCATCAACCTGGGCCTGCGCTGGTCGTACTTCGGAGCGTTTTACACCAAGCAGAACAACCTGGACGTGCTGCGGTTCGGATCGGGTGCGAATCCACTGACGGGTCTCAATATCCGCGTAGGCGGAAATCTCTACACCCCGCAGCAGGCAAACTTTGGTCCCATGGTTGGGTTCGCTTGGCAGCCAAATAAGTATGATGGCAAGGTGGTGATCCGTGGGGGATTTGGCATTAATTACAACCAGAACGAAATCGCCATTACCACGAACGGCACCGGCAACCCGCCCAATGCGGTTCAGGCAAGCTTTACCTGCCCCTACCCCTTCACCGCTAATCCATCCTGTGCCGGGAACGGAATCCTCTACCAACCTGCCACCGATATTCACTCAATCTTTGGATATGCACCCAACCCAAACACCATCACCACATTTGGCCCCGACAACCTGCCGCTAACCGGGTCCCCAATCTTTGTGACCGGTTTTCCGTCGGACCCGAAGACGATTTCCGTGTATCACTATTCGCTGGATTTCCAGGATCAGTTGCCGTTCAACATGGTGTTCACGCTGGGTTACCAGGGAAACCAGACACGGCACCTGTTGGTGCACAATAACTTGAACGCAATCGCCGCGGCGCATGGGCTGGCGTTCAATCCGAAGGTCAATTTCCTGAATTTCTGGGACAACAGTGGTAGCGCGAACTTCAATGCGGGGATCGCCACCCTCACGCACAACTTTTCGCGTGGCTTTCAGGCATCTGCGCAATATACCTGGGCGAAGGCCATGGACGAGAATTCAGGCCCCTATTTCCAGGATCCATACCCTTACAATACCCATGCGGCGTATGGCCGGTCAGACTATAACGTGCAGAATGCGTTCAAGCTCTTTGGGCTGTTGCAGCCTGTGTTTTTTCGCGGGAGCCATAGCTGGATTGAGAAGATAGCGGGTGGTTGGTCTTTAAGCGGCATCTGGAACATACACTCAGGCTTCCCCTACAACCCGTTTTACAACACCAATGATTTGTACTACCAAGGCAGCGGTTACGGTCAGCTTCGCCCCGCGGGGATCATCCCTGGCGCTGGCACAAGCACCGCTAACAGCGCATTCCAGCATTCCATCAATCCGAATTATGGCGGCGACGGCACCAAATTTTTTGCGGCTCCCAGTTATGTTCCTGGGGCAGCCTTTCCGCTCACTGCCGCTGCGCCGCTACCTGGAATTCGACGCAACAGCTTGAACGGGCCGGGCTACAATGACGTGGACGGCAGCCTGGCGAAGGCCTTTGGGTTGCCGAGGATTCCAGGGATGGGCGAGAACGCGAAGTTCGAAATCCGCGCGGACATTTACAACCTGTTCAACAAGACCAACATCAACGGTCAGTCTATCAATGGGAACCTGGGCTCGGTGGCGCCGAACGGCACAGTGACTCCGAATTCGAATTTCGGCGTGGCCGGCAGCGCACTGGGCAGCCGGACGGTGCAACTGCAGGCGCGGTTCAGCTTCTAACAGCTGAGAGGCGCACTCCGAAGAGCGCGCCTCTCGCTTACAACGAACCCGTTCAATAAGTCTCTGCTGCCCGACGCGAGGAAATCAGGTCTGATTCCTTAATCGATTCGGAGAGTGCATCGATCAAAAACGTTGCGCTGCGAACGGATGACCGGCTCGACCCAAAAGGCGAAGGAACATATCGACACCCGGAAGTACTTTTTGGCAATCCGGATCGATTGCTTAAGCCATACCGTGGGCCCGCTCCCGGGGGTTGCCTTGGGTTCCCACGACAGCGTACGAGTGCTGACAGAACTGACGAGGAAGGGCAGGTAGCCCACGGAACCGCGCCGGACGGCCGGCAGCCTGGCATTACCGGTTCTTCTCCGCGGTACTTGCGAGTCTTAATGCGAGTCTTAATAAGTACGTCTCCCTTGCTGACTACGACATCGACCCAGAACAGACTCGCCTGCCGCGGGTAGTACCGCATCCTCTGGCAAGGCACCGCCTTGCAGCGCTCGCGCCCGTAACAATCCACAGCGGAATCGCCAAGAGCACCCTTCTTGAATCGTTCTCGGGCTGCTTTCATCGCTAGAGAGAGAGGCGAAAACCAGGCAGGTGCGGCTGGGCTGCTCGGAATCAGCCGAGAATTCGGCAAATCAGCGGATTGGCTGCTGACAGGACACACCCAGAAATAGCTCATACCTAGATCTTGGGCCCACTTTGCACCTGTAGCGCTCCTACCGGTCTCGAACTCGCATCGGAGCGAGTCGCTAGATCGCAGCCGACATCACGGTGTATCTTACCCGTCATCTCCCAGACTCTCCGAAGAAGGCCGACCATGGCACGGGATATGTGCGCCCTGCCCATAGCAAGAAGTGCAAGGGCACACAAATCGCTCCACTGGGATCTCTGCAATCGCGCCTAAGCGCCCGTTCTTTGCTTAGATGTTCCGCCAATCCGAAAGTTGGCGTAGAAAAGAGGCAGCCCGGAGGCGTGCCGAAATCAAAGGAGGCAAAATGGAGGGGTGATACGACGAGTGGAAGCGGAAGTTTTTCTCAAGAGAATGCGGCGCGAGTCGAAGAAAGCCGGGGACTTCAATTGAGGGGTTGGAGGCGTTGCGTCAGGACGTCTGGGAAATTGCCCACCCCGGCGAAACCCGCGCGGCGGGAGGACGTGGTAGCGGAAGCCAAGAAGCCCAGACTGCGCCTTACCAGGAAAGACGTGAAACGCCTTTGTCAGAAATGACAGGGCGAACACAACGACCGCCCCGAGACCTTCTTGATCATCATCCTCCGCTCCAAATGGAATTAGGTTCGTTGCCCGACTGTTGCGAATTGGCTAAGAGGAATCTAGGAAGGCAGCGGCGCCGATGAGATAGCTTCTGAGTTGCCGAGCATCCAGGACGAACCCGTTGGATCAACGCAGATGCCCGCGATGGCAGGTTGGCCGGGCTTCCAGCTGTGAGCTGCCATTCAGACATTATGAAGACTGTGGACCAGCCGCTAACGATTCAATCGGACCTTCGTCTGCGTATCTTAAGACCTGGGTTTGAAGTAGGGGTGGGATGTGTGATGCGGCCCGGTTAACTTGGTTCTGTTCGCTGGGGCGGACGCCTCCACGACATCGAAATGAAAAGACATTGCAGCAGGACCCTCCTTGAGACAAGGCTGTGTATGGCATGCACGAGCTTCTTTCCCTTGCTGTGGTGTGCATTGTCCCTCGTCCCCCTTCATGGGCAGCAATCCGTTCCGCCAAAAGTGGAAACTGGCTACGTGACCTCCAGCGATGGTGTCCGCCTGTACTACGCGAAGGTCGGCACCGGTTCAGAGGTCGCGATTCTTCCGGGACGGCTGTTTACACTCCCTGATTTTCAACGCCTCGCAAAAGGGCGCACGCTCATCTTCTATGACCTGCGGAATCGGGGTCTTTCAGACGCCGTCATTGACATCTCTAAGATTAGCTTGCAGCACGACACCGATGATCTTGAGGCGGTTCGTGCGCATTTCGGGATCGAGAAACCCGACCTGATTGGCTTCTCGTATCTGGGCAAGATCGTCATTCTGTATGCGATGCAACATCCCGATCACGTAAATCGCATCGTTCAGATCGGGCCAGTCGCGCGTAAGTTTGGAACCAAGTTTCCAGAAGCGCTAACAGCCGGAGATGAGAACAAGGTGCCTGATCCAGCCGGGATCAAGAAAATGGAAACGCTCTATAACAACGGCTTTGCAAGGGACCATCCGAAGGAATTTTGCGAGATGGAGTGGAAAATTGAGCAGCAAAGAATGGTAGGCGATCCGGTGAACGCGAGACGCATTCTGAGTCCTTGCGAAATGAAGAATGAATGGCCCGTTCATCTCTGGCCGCATTTTGACCCGCTGCTTGCATCCGACCAGGCGCTCGACATCCCCAGGGAATCTGTCGCGAAAGTGACCGTTCCAGTTCTAACGATTCATGGAAGGAAGGATCGCAACGCCCCATACGGTGGCGGGCGCGAGTGGGACCTGCTGCTGCCCAATGCGCGTCTGATCACGATTGATGGCGCGGCTCATATGTCTTGGGTCGAGTTCCCTGAACTTGTGTTTCCCAGTATTGATCTGTTTTTGAACGGCCAGTGGCCACCACAGGCACAACCTGTGAAGAGTCTCGAATTGCCGCCGACGCAAGTATGGCCATGACCATCATCGGATTCTCTTCAGCTACCACTCTTCTCTTCTTACTGCTATGTTGCCGCCGAAGCACGAGCAACTCCTCCCTAATCGTGTAAGAGAAGGCTTGCCGACCACCTCGAACGCGTCGGACACGCACTGACCGCAAACGAGTTGAGCAAAATACTCGCTGTATCGCCTATCACCCTATGCAAGCTGGCGAAAGCTGGCCGCATCCCTAGCTTCAGAATCGGCTTAGCGGTGCGGTTCTGCCCGAAAACCATCGCCGACTGGCTGCGGGAGAGATAGAGTGGGAGGCCGGCGCACTTGTCGATAGAGCGCTAAAATTTCTCATTAACTATCGGGCCGAAACAGGCAATCTGTGTTATTGCCGCTACTCGTCGAAAGCCAAGGCACAGTAGCCGCCGCGAGCGTTGGCCCAAATCTGCTGAATCAGCCACGGACGCCCACCGAGCCTCACGTTATAGTACGAACCGTTGGGCAAGGGCTTGGTTTTGCCAAACATCCAGGCGCACTTGTCGCCGTTCTCATTGAAATTCTGGTCATACCAACCTGTCCCCAACGGATCGGTCACCGTCTCCGACAGTTCATGGGCGATAAAGTTTGCCATTCCGTCAGCAGCAACGCTGTTGTTCGGCGTCGGTAGATGGGTCTGCTGCGTGCACCCAGAAGGGCATTGGTCAGGGTTCCCCATGAACACTACAGGCAGATTCTCCTTTGGCAGGAGATCGTAGGCATGGAATGCGCAATACTGTGTGCAGAAGCCCGAGGTCTCGATGACATCAGCGGAGGTCAGAATAAAATACGCTCCCCTTTGAGGATCATTAGGCAAACACTTCCTCGTGAAGACTGCACTTTCAAGTATTGTCGCGAGGTCCTGGTCCCCAAGCACCGTGCCGACCGAGTAGATGTCCGAGCAACTGCCGCCGTAGTTGACTCGATTTAAGACCGGGTCTTTTTCACCACCGGGGTTGTAGTCGTAATAACTACTGTTGATGTTGAAGTAGGCAGTCCCGCCGATGTTCTGGACGAAGTCCGTCAGGATGCCGGGAACGGGGCTGTTGCTCCAGTCGCCGTACCAGATGAAGTAGACATTTGTACCGTGCGGGTCATTCATCACCGGCCCGCCGTGGTACTGAATGCCGTTGTCCTGCGGCGGTGGGTTGGAAGTGGCTGGCGCGTTGTGTCCAATCACCGGCATCCTTTCGACCACTTTCATTTGCGCCCAGCTGGTAATGCTCAGAACAGCAACCAGAATCGAACACTTTACAAAGCGGATCATGTTCCCCCTCGCGCCTTTCCTTTGAGGTTTGTCTTCTGAGGTTTGTCTTCGCCGGGGCCGGGGCCGGGGCCTGAGATTCAGGAACGATTACCCAATGAGAACTCAGAACGAATGATTGGGGGCCGGTGCTGCGGGGAGGAATGGCGCGGATACTTATATCAACGTCGATTTTGAGTGTCAAGCGAAAAGGCTGTCAAACCCTTCAGTGGCGGGCACTTCGGGCCGTTGGGGCGACACTCTGTGACTCTGCGCACATAAAAGCTACCCTTAACATTGCTACTGTATCTCACAGAACGGTGGCGTTCTCACGTTTTAGGTCAAATCCACTTAGAGGGTCTCAGACATCTCACGGCATTTAATCGTATTCGCGCTCTTGATAGGCTCCGCTCTTGCGGCTGATTCGTTCCATGTCACAGCCGTGCGGAACTGAAATAACACCGACCCCTCCCCAGTCTCCCGAGCATTCAAGATCAATGTTGTTACTGGGAGCATAGGAAATCTGCGATACACAACACAGCAACTGTTCTCATGGGGGTGCGAAGCTCTTGAGGTTGGTAAGGACTATGAGGTTGTTAAGGTGGACGCGGACGCCATGATCGTAAAAATGCACGATAAAAAGGGCGGGAAGTGAAAGGGCGGTTGGACATCATGGGAGTCGAGGAAGTCAAGTAGGGTCGTGTCGTTGCTCCGAGACTACCCAAAGATCTCGTTGACCTTGTCACGCACCTGCTGACTGCGCGATGGCTTCAGGTACCTCATCGTCGACTCCATATCGGAGTGGCCGAGCCATTGCTGCACGGTACGTAGATCGACGCCGGCCCACAGACACCGCGTAGCGAACGTCGCTCTGAACTTGTGCAGCCAGAAGTCTTCTTTGTTGAGCTTCGCACGGTCGGCGACGGCTTTTACGCAATCAAGGAAGTCGAGTTTAGGGTTGCATTCAGCAGTCGGAAACACCAGACCGCACGTCTTGTCGGCTTGTGCCTTCCACTCTTTAGACTTTTACGAGCTTCGCAGGAATCGGAATCTCCCGCTCCTTGTACGCCTTCGGCGTCCATCCCCTGTCTGGCTTGTGACTGACTCGAACGGCCGCGTGGGCTAAATTGACATCAGACCAGTGCGTGTACATGACTTCCTGCTCTCTCAACCCAGTCATCAGGAAGAACTCGAACCAGAGTCGTTCTTTGTCATCACACTTTGCGAACAACTTGTCGAGTTCTTCGTGGTCGTAAATCTCAGGTTCCTCTTCTGTGTAGTGGCCAGTCGTTCTTTTTTACCAGACCGCGCACGCCATTCGCTTTCAGGAAAGACATCACGTTCGCGAACTTGTTCCAGCAACTGCGCGGTGCTTGCTCCTTCTCGTCTCTCAGGAAGGCGGAAAACTTCAGCAAGTCTCTGCGGTCGATGTCTTCGAGGTAGAGCTTGGGGCAGGATTCCGTGAAGTAGTGCAGCGCGGTCGCATACGCGGCCGAAGTCTTCGGCTTCTTCGTGAGCTTCGTTTCGTCCAGGAACTCCGCGACTGCTGCCGCCAGGGAGCGGTGCCCGTTCTGCCCTCCAGGCACAACCGAGACGCCGTTGTTCACGGCGTTCAGCTCAGCTTCCTTCCGCAGTCGTCGTGCGCTGGCATCGGCTGGATCCTTCCCCACCGACAGGCGAACTCGTTTCGAGCCCTCGCGCCATTCCAGGTAATACGCGCATTCGGAACGCCGTTCTTCCTTGCCGTTCACGACCACAACGTCGGGCTTCAACCGTCCATTGGCGGACAACAGAACGCGGCAATACCGCCACCCGTGCGACGTTTGGACTCTCTTGGTGAGGTTGACTTCTCGGTTGGCCATCGGTGACCCCTTCCTGATTCTGGTATCAGTGTAGGTATCACCGGCTTGCAAGTGCTAGATAACTAAGGTAATGGCGGAGAGAGTGGGATTCGAACCCACGTTACCCTTTCGAGTAAACACGCTTTCCAAGCGTGCGCCTTCAGCCACTCGGCCATCTCTCCGGCAAGGTTGCTGCTGTGGGAATCTGGATCTGGCTTGCGACGGCAGATCGCAGAGACGGAGCGCTCACCCCGGGCATTCTTCCAGTTTGATTCTATGGCTGATGGAGAAGAACCGCAACCGAGCGCGTGGCTGCTATCATCATCGAGGCGCAGCAGGGCGCAAAAGAATTTGATCGCAATGGAACTTAGCGCTGTGCCAAACGGGACTCTAGACGAGTTTCTCGGGAGGCGCGGTGAGCACGGGCTCGGTTGAGTGCGCGACTGCGGCCGCGCCGTTTCCGTTGGCTGGCTGCGCCGAGGCCGACTTCTTTTCGGTTTCCACCACGCGGTGGTTCAGGCAATACAGCGCCAGTTCGAGACGATCGGCGACACCCAGCTTGTCGTATACCTTGCGGAGATAGTTCTTCACGACCTGCTCGGTGGTTCCCACGCGCAGTGCGATTTCCTTGTTCTTCATGCCCTGGGTTACGCACGAGACGATGAGTGACTCTTTGGGCGTGAGCTGGACCTTGGGACGGCTGCCCGCGGGGCGGGTGCCCTGGGTGCGATAGGCGCTCAGCACCCAGCTGACTCCCTGGCGATCGAGCCAGGGCTCGCCTTGCGAGACTTTGCGCAGGCATTCCACCAGAATTTCCGGCTCCACCTCGCGCGACACGATGCCGTGGGCGCCGCGTCGGAACAGGTCCAGGGTAAGTTCCTCATTGGGCTCGTGAGTTACTACTACGATCTTCATTTGCGGCGACTGACGCAGCAGGTCGGAAACCGCTTCCATGGGATTGGTGGTGAGGGCGGCTTCAAAAATCAGGACGTCGGCCGAGAACTTCTTGGCAGCAGCCAAGGTCTGAGCCAGGGTTTCGGACTGGCCGATGACGCGAATGTCATCCTCGAGCGCGAAGATTTTGCGCAGGCCGGCACGGAAGATGGCTTGCGTATCAGCGACGATGACACGAATGAACTGGCCGTTGCCGTCCGCCTCGTGCGGCTGATCCAGATTGTCTGCCACTTCCACCGGAGTGCTTGCCATCGGCTTCCTTGGCGCCCTACCTGCGCTCGAATCGATACTCGTCGATGACCACGCCCACACCGCGCCGGCCACCGTCTTCAAAACTGCGTACCACGCGCCCGCGGCAATCGACCCGTACATCCTCTTCGGAACCGACCACATCGGCCGGCAGCGAGATGGTGAAATCCACGGGCGATCCAACGGGCATATCCGCGTCCACTTCGAAGAGCACTCCGTTGGCGGAGATGTTCTGGCTTTCGGCGGAACGGACTTCGGCGCCCGCCTTGACCGCAATCGGCAACTTCACCGGAAAGCGCGCCGCGCTTTGCACGTCCGTGTAGTGCTTGCGACCCGGGTTGTTCGCAGTCTTCACGTCCTTGCTGTCTCCAGATGACACGGCGTTGCGGGCCCTTCTTTCCGGGCCACAAGGCTTTTGTCGCCCTGCGGCCAGAGATGCACATTCTCGAAGGCAGCTTACACCCCGGAATCTGCAGGGGAAAGTTACCGAAGTCATGGAACTTCCTGTGCGTAAGATGTTGTGGGGGAAGGAATTATAGGGAATTTTGAGGTGCATCGACAACGCTTGGGCGGAGGGTTGCAGCAAGTTGGCCAATTGGCACCGAGCGCTTGGCGTTCAAAAGGAGCCTGTCCCCAACAAGAAGCGAGGTCGCTTGAAAACGTAAGCGCGCGTGAGCCTGTTGATTTTGACCAGGCAATTGCCAACTGCTAACAACCGACTTCAGAACTTCGTCACTTCGGTGAAGTTGAAGTCGCGAACTTTCATGGCGGGCACGACCATGTCGAAGGATTCTTCGCCGCTGGCGCGGACGGACGTGCTCATAGCCTCGACGTTAGAGAGCAAGTGGATGAGGCTTTCGTTGAAGCGGAAGTTGCGCACGCCGGCCTGCATTTTTCCATTTTCGATGAGGAAAGTGCCGTCGCGGGTCATGCCCGTGAGAATTTTCTCGTAGGGCTCGACTTCGCGGATGTACCAGAGGCGCGTGACGAGGACGCCGCGCTCGGTCGAAGCGATCATCTGTTCGACGGTCTGGGGATTCGCCGGGCCGGCGACCACGATGTTCCCGGGCATCTCGCCCGTTTCGTTGGGCAGCAAGAAGCCGTGTCCGGTCGCCGCTACGGGGCCGACCTTTGCGGCGTGCTCGGACTTTTTCATCTTCGCCGCGGTGCCGCGCGCGTAGACGACGCGCCGGACCACGCCGTTTTCGACCAGTTGAACCCGCTGGCGGGGCATGCCCTCGCCATCGCAGGCGGCGCCTGATTGCAGAGGATGGGCAACGTCGTCCCATATGTTGATGTTTTCACCG